>ENA-UPTF01000144-UPTF01000144.1-marine-metagenome-genome-assembly--contig:-NODE-144-length-49100-cov-6.264366_pt1 | contig 49100 bp, 41 predicted proteins | sample MGYA00238166_ERZ767019 | MGnify/ENA primary metagenome ERZ767019 (study PRJEB28930, sample SAMN06266391) | marine metagenome | isolation source: Sea water from 250 m depth | place: Atlantic Ocean | study... | reverse complement strand
AATAACGTAATGAATTATTTGAAGGGGAAACATTTAGGCGCATTAGAAGAAGAAGAACAATATCTTATCGGGCGTTATCGCGCACTCGGTGCAATCGCACAAATGACAGAATTAGGTCAACATTTTTATAATGTTTTTACTAAGTCTAAAACACCTAAAGCAATATATAATTTCCTTACAACAGAAAGTGCTGATCCTTCGATGATTCCTGATTTTGAGGAACGGAAGGAAGCGGTACGTGCAAAAGAACAAATTATTAGAATAGGGGAGGATCTGAAAGAATTAGGACTCTTGAAAGAATCCACCCTGCAGAAATTGCGAGGCATGTATCTTCCTCGTGTCTATCTTACTCACCTTCTTGATGATGCAACCGTCAGGACGATGCAGGGTGGAGGAAGACCCACACCTTCTCAGTTGAGTTACCTACTGAAGAGGAAAGACATACCGAAAGCAGTCAGAGAACAATGTTGGTTAAATACAATTGGTAAAAATTATGAATCTGAATGTTATGTGAAATGGTGTAAAAATAAAATGAATTTTGCTAGATTTGTTTTCTTTAAGATTTTTCCAGAAATAGATAGGGTAATTTATCTTGATTGGGATATGATAGTATTAGAGGATATATATAATTTAAAAGAAGAATATATTGCTAATAAACTGCCTAAAGCTGCTCCAATTATTATTGGAATAAACCATAATTTAAAAACCTGTTCATCAAAAGAACCTCTCACTCTATGCTCGACAGAGGAACGAATGCTTGTGGGTATTATAATAAATAATGATGTACCTACAGCTACATGCATAATAATTGATTGGTTATAGTCTAAAATGTTCAAAATATAATAGAGCAAAGGAACGATCACTATACCCCCACCAACACCAAGAAGTCCTGCTAGGATTCCTGCGAGTGCTCCTGCTAAAACAATCAATAAAAGAAAATCAATTTGACTAAATATTTCCATAATTTAATGAGAAAAAAGGCCGGTATTTCTACCGGCCTTTATATTATCAATTATCTAAATATATTATTTAGAAATCGTATCGATATGACACTCTCCATAATCTCGGTATATCTTGGAATTGTGTTACAAATCCGAGATTCCCAAAATCAAGTGTGGAGTTAGCTTGATGCTCATCTGTACAATTAGTACATCCGGCACTAAGTCTCCAATTGCCATCATTAGGTCGGTAAGTCATGTTAACGTCAACCTTGCTAACTGCTGGTCTAAAACCATTAGGAGTATTATTTTGATTACTAAAATATTCGTCTTCCCTGTTTAAAACAGCGGTTAAACTAAATTCCCCATTGGCTAAAGCTCGATCATAGGCAAGACCGTATCTGTAAGAAAAATCTGGAGTTCTTTTAAGATCTTTCTCTGCAATACCTTCAGCACCTGGCTTAAGGTCAGTATACCTTCCCTCTAGTGTTGCAATATTAGCAAAAAGAGTAAGATCGTCTCGAACTGCATAAAGGAATTCCCCCTCAATACCTTCAACATCTGCATCAGCTTTGTTTGAATAAACGAACGCACCGGTTTCTTGGTCAATGGCAGTGATCTGAAGATCGGTGTAATTAGCACTGAAGTATGTAAGATTTACCCTAATAGCACCATCATTCCATTCACTCTTCATACCCATTTCAAAGTTATCAACAAATTCAGGTTTTAAATCTTTGAAATCAGCAGCAGCAGTTACACGTGATGCCCATCCGCCGCCTTTAAAACTATCTGCAAGGCTGGCATAGAACATGAGGTCATCAGTTGCCTGATAATCCACTACTAAACGACTAGTAAATTCATCAGTGTCGATGGTTGTTTTGGTGCCCAAAGCTTCGACAGTTGCATTATCAAACGGTTGCCCTATAGCAGCAGTTGATAGCCAGCCACTTCGATCCATAAAATTAGATTCGTCTCTAGCTTCCCAAGGCACGCCGTTGAGGTCTAAAAACTGCTCTACATTAACTTTTCTTTCATCTTTAGTGTATCGACCGCCTACTGTTAAGCCCCAGCCGCTTCCTAGATCAACTGCAATATCTGCATAAACTGCTCTGGCCTCTGTAACATTGGTCATGTCTCTCATAAAGGTTCCGGCTACAGCGCCACCAAATAAGAACAATGCATCACCAAATACTACAGCATTATCGTCATCGTAATACGAGGCTCCCGCTGCCCATTGAATGGCTCCATAATTGTTGCTCTCGATTTCACCAGTAAAGTTCAATTCAACGCTTTTTTGAATATGATCACTCAAATTAGGAATCGAATAAGCTGGTGTTGGTTGGTCTGAATAGTCATTGTTAAAGCTATGCTCTAAATCTCTATCCGCTGCAATCAATTCCATTTGGAAATTATCAAAATCAATCGTAGCCTTCATGCTTAATGCCATTAATTCAGTACCAGCCCAAGTGTTTTCAAGGCCACTTTCGATAACATATATGTCATCGCCACAACACGCACTCAATTTGTTGGCACCCACAGCGCCACCAGTTTCATCGTTTGAATATTCGGCTGTAAATAAGAATTCAGTTCTATCATTAAGTGTGTATAGAATTTGAGCTCGGGCTCCATTAGCATCTCGTTTAAATTGATCCCTATCAAGAGTAACGTTATACAAAAATCCCTCGCCTTGATCAATATAGAATGTAGTAACTTTTGCAAACACATTTTCTGCCAGTGGAACATTTAATTTAGCTGACATTTCTACCGTTTCATATTCACCGTAAGCTACATCGATATAGCCTTCTGTCTGATCTGAAGGCTTTTTGGTAATAATCCTCACAGCACCCCCGGTCGTATTTCGACCATAGAGAGTTCCTTGTGGCCCCTTTAAAACTTCCACACTCTCAATATCATAAAGTCTAGAATTGTTAGCAATCTGCCTTGAAACAAAAACGCCATCAACGAAAGTTCCTACAGCTGGATCAAGAGTAGCAACTGATTCATCCTGACCAATGCCTCTTATAAAATAAGCCGCAGCTTGAGGAAGACCAACATTAGTCACTCCAGTCATTCCTGGAATGTTCTTAACTAGGTCAATGGTATTACTAATATTTAATCGTTCTATTTCGTCTTCAGAAAAAACTGCAATAGAAATTGGTACTTCTTGTAAAGATTCAGTTCTTTTTTGAGCAGTAACAACAATCTCTTCTAAAGCGCCTGAGTTTTGTGCCCATGCATTGAAATTAATTGCTAAAGCAAATAACCCCCCAATAAAAGGCACAATTAGTTTTTTTACTTTCATCATATTCCTCCAATAATGGAAAAGTAGTGCTGTAATTCTATCTCAAAAAGATAAAAAATGATAAAAAACGCTGTAAGAGTTGAAAATTATTTATGTACCAGTTCAATAATCTCTTGTTCATTCCCATGGATAATTGAACACTTTTTACCCTTAAGATGGGTTAAATTGCACTGATAGATTAAAGAATCTCTATATACATTGTCATAAGCAAGAAAACTAACCATAGAAATTCCTGGAAGCAAATAACCAGGCTCAGAAGATCTTATGGCAGCTCCATCTGGTAATTCATCAATCTCTATTAAGCATTGATCTTTTATCGGGATTGCAGCAGATTTGTACTTTGTATCTTCTGGGTTACCAAAAACTCTTGAAATAGCCCTAATTCGAGAATCCATAACTACAGCTCTTTCTAAATTAAAACTATCACAGTAAAACTCTTGCATTTGATCCATAGAAGAGCCTGCTAGTATAACTATAAAGGTCTGATCGACATCACAGCGTGCTATGGGGCTGTCAAACTCTGGTAACTTGCTTTTAAACTCAGTTAAATAAAGAATCTCCATTGAAGGTCCTATGACCTGCATTGCTCTTATTTGGTCTGTAAACGAAAGATCAGCAGGTGGACCGATAATATCAAAGTCTGAATTACTCAGCTTTATTGCCATTTCATCGACATTACGTACAATTAGTTCAGCTGCGTTCCATCCGCCTGTTTTAAAAGGGATATATTCACCTTGGATTTCTTGCTTGATAAACCTAAAGGCAAAATCATTTGAGTTCTCTGGTTGCAAAACAACATAATCCGCTCCCTCAATATTTTCTGCCTTCCAAGCTATAGCTTCTTCTTTTGATACTTGTCCTTCGTCAACCAAACGATAATTTAAAAATTCAATATATTGTTCGACAGATTTAGATAAATCTGGTGAAGGTATTGTTACAGCTGAAATTTTTCCAATATTCATAGTGCTATTAATTCAAAAGATAGAGAATATTACAATATTTGTATACACTTGATCTGATTAAAAAAATCAGAAAAAGGGGAGTTCGAGAAGTGTCAAAGATATCAATACTTGAAGTTGGACCAAGAGATGGCTTACAAAGTGAGCCAGAGATCCTTCCTACTGAAGTAAAAAAGGAATTTATTACCAGAACGATTGATGCTGGAATAAAGCAAATTGAAGTTACAAGTTTTGTCCACCCTAAAAAAGTTCCTCAAATGGCTGATGCTGAAAAATTAGTAGAAAGCTTACCTGAAAACGACGACGTTACCTATATTGGCTTAATCATGAATCAAAGAGGTTTTGAAAGAGCCAGAGACTGTGGCATTGATGAAGTGGGAATGGTTATTGTCAGCACTGATACTTATAACATGAAAAATCAGAACGTTGTTACCCAAGAATCTATTGATAATTGGCTGAGTATCGCTGCTGAAGCAAAATCAGCTGGAATAAGAACGAGTGTAGTTATTGCCTGTTCTTTTGGTTGCCCTTATGAAGGAGAGATCGACCCAGAGCATATAGCATCAATTGCTGAACAAGTTTTAAAAGGAAAACCTGACGTTCTTGGATTGGCAGATAGCGTGGGGGTTGCCGTTCCAAGCCAAATCAAAAAAACCTTCTCATTGATCAAAGAACTTGCCCCATCGATCCCTTTAAGAACTCACCTTCATAACACTAGAAACACAGGCTTAGCCAATGCAGCCGCTGCAGTAGAAGCTGGTGTAAGCATTATTGATGCCTCGACTGGAGGTATAGGTGGGTGTCCGTTTGCACCAAGAGCAACTGGGAATATTCCAACTGACGATCTTTTATACATGTTGGATAGATCAGGAGTTGAGACGGGTGTTGATCTAAGGCAAGTGGTTAAAACTACTGACTGGCTCGAAGAACAATTAGGTAGAGCCGTACCAGCAATGGTTCCAAAAGCTGGAATTTTTCCAGAAAATGCTGAAATTAATATGCAATAAAAGTATTATTATTTTGCTAAATAATAAATTAAATAAGTTTTATAGATTAGTAAGATTTCAAAGATCATTAGGAACAGATCAAAGTTTTTTGTTCGTTACCTAATGTAAAAAAATTAGGAGTTATTATGAGTTATCGACTAGGTGTTGATGTTGGAGGGACCTTCACAGACCTTCTTTTAATCAATGAAAAAACAGGCACGATGTGGACTGCTAAAGTCCCAAGCACTCCAGAAGATTCATCTATAGGTGTATTTAATGGGATTAATAAAGTTTGTAAAAATGCCAGAGTAGAGCCATCAAAGATTACCTCTGTTATGCACGGAACTACTGTAGCAACCAATACCATACTAACGGGCACAGGAGCCAAAGTAGGATTGATAACAACAAAAGGTTATAGACAAGTACTGCAAATTGCTCGTTCTTTTGTCCCTGGAGGATTAGGGGGCTGGGTAATTTATAATAAAAGTGATCCGCTAGCTCCTCTTTCTTTAACCATTGAGGCTGATGAAAGGATTTCTGCAAGAGGTGAAGTTTTATCAAAACTTAAGGTCGGTCAACTGGCTAAAGATATTAAAGAATTATCTAACAAAGGTGTTGAGGCAATTACGGTCTCGCTAATTAATTCTTTTGCAAACGATAAACATGAGAAACAAATTAGAAGTGTCATTAGAAAGAAAAAACTCCTGCCTAAGATACCAGTATCTTTATCTTCTGAAGTTGTACCAGAAATGCAAGAGTATGAACGCACAATTACCACAGTTGCAAACTCTTATGTCAGGCCAAAGGTTGCAGAGTACGTCAAAAATCTTCAAAAAGGTCTAAAAAGAAGAATGAAAGATGTGAAACTCCGTATTTTGAGATCAGATGGCGGATTAGCTTCAGCAAAAGCCTCTTCTGATTCTCCTGTTAACCTACTCATGAGTGGTCCAGCAGGTGGTGTCTCGGGTGCCATATGGATAGCTAAACAAGCAGGATTTGAAAACCTAATGACATTTGATATGGGTGGAACCTCAACAGATGTATCGCTCGTTAAAAATGGAGTTGCTGAACAAACCAGAGAAACCTCCGTTGGTGACGTCACTGTCAGAGCATCATCGGTCGATGTAAGAACAGTAGGTGCAGGTGGTGGTTCAATTGCTCATGTTCCAGAATTAACAGGTGCACTTAGAGTTGGCCCACAAAGTGCTGGAGCAGCTCCAGGTCCAGCATCCTATGATAAAGGTGGGACAGAACCAACAGTAACTGATGCTAATGTTGTGCTAGGGTATATACCTGCTGAACATGTTGCCTTAGGTGGAGACAAGGACTGGAAAATCAGAAAAGACTTAGCAGAAGAATCCATCAAACCCGTCGCGAAAGCACTTGGCTTATCTGTGAAACAGACAGCAGCTGGTATTGTTGATATCGTTAACGAAAATATGTATGGGGCATTAAGATTAGTCTCTGTCGAAAAAGGCTATGATCCTAGGGATTTTGCGTTAATTGGTTTTGGAGGTGCTGGCCCTTTACATGCGAATGCTCTTGGAAAACTCACTAGTTCTTGGCCAGTTATCATTCCTCCAGGCCCGGGGGTACTATGTGCCTATGGAGATGTATCAACCAATATTCAAGATGAATCATCTATGTCCTTTATAAGGAGATTCTCACATACGAATAAAAAAGAGGTGGTTAAAATTTTTGAAGACTTGGCCAAGAAAGCATCTAAAACATTAGATGCTGAAGGTGTTTCAAAAAGCAAGAGAACTACTTCTTATCAAGTTGATCTTAGATATCTAGGACAAGGACTAACAATAAACGTGGACTTTGAATTATCTGAATTAAAGAAAAAAGGCCTGGGTGCAATTGGAGACAAATTTGATGAATTGCATGAACAATTGTTTACCTTCTCCTTGGATGAAGAGAAAGAGCTTGTTAATTTAAGAGCGGTGGTCAAAGACCAAGCACTATCTCTGAAAGCTCCATCCGTGAAAAAAGGTGGGCCCAAACCAACTAAAGATTCTGTGATCGATGATGGCGCTAAAGTCTTCATGGATGGGAAGAATCAAAAAGCGACGATCTATGATCGCTCTAAACTAAAATTTGGAAATGTTATCAAAGGTCCTGCCATTGTAATGGAGATGGACTCAACTACTGTCATCCTCTCAAAACATAGAGGCAAAGTAGATAAATTTGGCAACATTTTAATCACACCACAAGGTTAAGGGAGTCAACATGCCTGCAAAAATAGTACAAAAAAATAATAAAAAATTTAATCGAGTAAAGCTAGATCCAATTACCCTTGATGTAATTGAGAATTCAATGTTTTCAGCACGATGGGAAATGGATGCGGTTCTATTCAGAACAGCTATGTCTCCGGGTATCCGTGAACAGGGAGATGAGTTCCCAATGATTGCAAACTTAGATGGGAAGATGGTAGTTGGGCAGTTTGGTAGCTTTATTCATGGATTTAAAGAAGCTTTTGATGGAACTATCGAAGAAGGAGATATGTTCTTAACCAATGACCCTTATTCGTGCAATGGTGCTGTTAGTCATGCTAATGACTGGCTACTTCTAAGGCCTATCTTTAAAGATGGGCGACTTATTGCTTATGCGGCTATGTTTGGTCATATGACAGATGTTGGTGGAAAAGTTCCTGGTAGTTTACCAACGGATGCTACCCAAATATTTGAAGAAGGTATTAGAGTGCCTCCTACAAAAATATACAAGGATGATGTATTACAAGAAGAGATTCTCAATATCATCTTGCATAATTGTCGACTTCCCATCTGGAATAAGAGTGATTTTAATGCCATTGTAGCCTCAATTAAAACTGCTGAGAAACGCGTCATTGAAATGGCTGATCGTTTTGGAGATGATATTTTTTACTCAGCTCTGGAAGATTTACTAGATAGAAATAAGAAGGCTATGGGTAAACTTATCATGAACACAGTTCCAACTGAGAAACAATATTTCGAAGATTACATTTGCGATGATGGTCTAGAAATGGGTCCCTATAGAATCAAGTGTGCAATGTGGAGAGAGGGCAAGAAAGTGATCTTTGATTTTGAAGGCACAGATCCACAATCAATAAGCTCGGTGAATTTCTTCTTGAATGAAGAAATGTTCAAAATGTTCTGTGGTGTCTATATGATTATGGTTTTTGACCCTGCCATTATGTTTAATGACGGTTTCTATGACTTGATGGAAGTTAAAATCCCTGAAGGGACACTGCTGAAACCAAACTATCCTGCTGCTTTATCATGTAGAACGCATGCTTTGGGAAGAATCTTTGATGTATTAGGCGGACTTCTAGGTCAAGGAGCTCCAGAATTCTTATGTGGTGCAGGATTCTCAGACAGTCCTCATTTAATGTATTCAGGATATGATAAGAACGGTGAATGGTATCAACTCTATATGATCGGTTTTGGAGGTGTTCCTGGTAAACCTATGGGTGATGGTCCAGATGGGCACTCACTATGGCCCAGCTTTACTAACGTCCCGAATGAATTCTTAGAGAGTTATTTTCCATTGGTGATTGAAGAATACTATACCGTCCCAGACAGTGGAGGCGCAGGCTACAACAGAGGAGGTAATGCTCTGTGTACAACTTATAAATTCTTGGAACCTGGAGAAGTCTCCATTCATGACGATAGATGGCTAACTTATCCTTGGGGAGTAAATGGTGGTCTTCCTGGAGAACGAAGTACAAAAACACTCGTTAGAAAAAACGGTGAAACTGAACTTCTCCAATCTAAATGTGACAGAATTGCCGTTGAAGAAGGCGATAAACTTTATCACGTTACATGGGGCGGAGGAGGCTGTGGAGATCCCTTCACTAGAGAGCCTGAAAGAGTTCAGTTTGATGTAGATGCTGGTCTTGTTACCAGGGAAGGTGCTAAAGAAAATTACGGCGTCGTTCTAAGAAAAGACTTGAGTATCAATAAAGCTGCTACGGTTAAGCTTAGAGTTGAGAAGACAAAAGCCAGAGGCAAGGTTAAGTTATTTGATAAAGGCTTCTCATCGATTAAGGAATTAAAGGCAAGATGTAAAGATGAAACTGGACTGGAAGCACCTGCTGATCCTAAGTTCCAGAAATGGATGACCGCTTCTTAAAAAAACTGCTGTAGCTCCTCAAAGCAATAGTAATTTATATCACTCTTTGTGGTTATGAATATGCACGTCTGATTGGGGGTAAGGAATTGAAATCCCTTCTTTATCAAAGCGTTTCTTGACTTCCTCCAGAAGTGAATAATAGACCGGAAGATAATCTGTTCTTTTAACCCAAGGTCTGAAGATAAAATTCACACTACTGTCAGCAAGTTCTGTCACAGCAATTTGAGGCTTTGGATCTTTAAGGACTCTTTTTTCCTTTTTTAGGATGTCTTCTAGAACAGATCGAACTTTATCTATATCGTCTTCATAACCGCAACTAACAATAAGATCAATTCGCCTTGTATCCTGATCTGAATAATTAACAATACTGCCGTTCATTATGCTTCCGTTGGGCACAACTACGATTTTATTGTCTGGTGTTTTAAGAACGGTAGAAAAGATTTGAATATCCTTAACAGTGCCGGCGTAATTTCCAGCTTCAATATAGTCACCTACCTTGTAAGGCCTATAAATTACAATGAGTATTCCAGCAGCAAAGTTTGATAATGACCCCTGGAGCGCAAGACCTATTGCTAACCCAGCTGCACCGAGTACAGCGATAATTGATGTTGTCTCGATTCCAAGCTGATTTATTGCAGCAATGAAGACTAAGATCATCAACAGTGTATTCAATAAATTAGTAACAAATATCCGAACAGTGTCTTCAACGTTAGATTTTTCAAGTGCTACTGTGATTAACCTTAGAATAAGCTTAACCAGTTGTCGGCCAATAATAAGGATTGCCAACGCCATTAAGAGACTAATACTTAGAGAGCTCCCGATCTCAATCAAAGAGTTCAACATATCTTTTGTAAGTTCTGTTCCCATCTATCTATACCCTAGCTTTAGCATGATAATCAGTATTTGGCATAAGATCTATCGCTAAAGACATTCTATTCGACATATTGAAAAAAGAAGCAACTGCCGAAATATCCCATATATCTTGATCGTTAAATCCATTTTCTCTTAATGCTTCTCTATCTTCTTCAGTAATTTTTTCAGGTGATTCAGATAATTTCCAAGTAAAATCGAGCATGGCTCTATGGCGTTCTGATAATTCTCCAGATCGATAATTCATCACCAGCAGTTCCCCTAACATAGGGTCATCAGACATATGCCTAACCGCTGCCCCATGAGCTACGAGACAATAGTAACAATGATTATAAGAAGACACGACAACCGCTATCATTTCTCTTTCAAGTTTTGTCAAACCAGATTCACTCAACATTAAATTATTATAAAAACCCATAAAGTGATCGAGTTTAGCCTCATCATGTGCATAAGCGAGTAACACATTAGGTACAAAGCCTAGTTTTTCATTGCATAGATTAAAATAGTCTTGGGTTTCTTGTTTTAAACTTGTGGTGTCAATATTCTGGGTGATGCTTAAGGCAGATAAGTGTTCAGGTTGTGTCATTTTTTTTCCTCATTTAAGTATCATCATTAAATATTATTTCTTGATATTATTATACTTATACCAATTGCTTAAAGGAGAATATAATGCCAACCGTTTTTGTTACAGGTGCCAATAGGGGGCTCGGTTACGAACATGTAAAACAATACGCCGAAAAGGGCTGGAAAGTAATTGCTTGTGCTAGAAACCCAGAACAAGCCAAAGAATTAAAAGAACTCCAAAAAGAACATGGTGCAGACTTTATTATTGAGCAGCTTGAAGTTGTTGATCATAATCGAATTGAGGAGTTAGCTGAAAAATATAGCGATGAAGCTATTGATATACTTATTAATAACGCGGGGACCACAGGACCTATGGGTGTCCCTGGTGCGATGGGGTATCAGAAAATAGACAGCATGGATTATCAAATTTGGAGAGATATTCTAGAAGTTAATCTTCTCTCGCCTTTTAAAATTGCAACTGCCTTCCACAACCATGTAGCTAGAAGTGATAAAAAGATTCTTATTATGATGTCTAGCGATTTAGGCTCTGTAGAGCAGAATAACTTTGGCGGTTTTTACTCCTACCGTGCCAGCAAGTCAGCTTTAAATATCATCTCAAAGGGTATGTCTGTTGACTGGAATGATGTAACTGTAATTGCTTTAGCTCCCGGTTGGTGTAAAACCTATTTAGGAGGCGATGAGGCTGAAATAGAGCCAGCAGAAAGTGTCGAGCAACAGCAAGAAATGTTTGAGGGCATTGCTGCTAAAGATAGCGGAAAATTCTTAGACCGATTTGGGAAAGAGGTCGCCTGGTAAGCTAAAAAATGACAGTAGTTGCCTTGGTCTTAAGATAAGGCTCGAGTCCTTCTTGACCAAATTCTCGACCCCACCCTGATTGCTTATTACCTCCGAAAGGGATCGCTGGATCAACAGCTGCGTGACAATTGATACTTACCTGACCAGAGTCAATCAACATTGCCATCTTATGGGCAACAGAAATGTCTTGTGTCCAAACACTTCCAGATAGACCGTAACTGGTGTTGTTGGCTTTATTAGCAATAGTTTCAAGATCTGAATCATCAAATGATTCAGCGCATAGAACCGGGCCAAAAATTTCTTCTCTAGCGATCCTCATATCACCGTTAACATTAGAAAAAATTGTTGGTTGCACAAAATAACCTTTATCGCCAACTGACTCACCACCTGAGATAAGATCAGCGCCTTCGTCTTTGCCGATTTGGATGTACTCCATGACTCGTTCCTTTTGAGTAGCTGATATCAATGGCCCAAAGTCATTGGTTGGAATTAAACCGTGTCCTATCGTAAAAGCCTCTGCCATCTCTTTGACTCCTGCTAAAACAGGCTCGTAGATATCTTTATGAACAAACAATCTTGTTCCCGCCATACAATTCTGTCCCTGCAAGAAAAAACAAGCTCGAGCGGCCCCTGGTATTACTTTCTCCAAATCTGCATCAGGAAAAACAACCACTGGACTTTTGCCTCCCAATTCAAGGGTAACTTTCTTTAAGTTGCCAATTGAAGCCTCAACAATCTTCTTTCCCACCTCGGTTGACCCAGTAAAAGCAATTTTATCAACATCGTGGTGTTCAGTTAAAGCTGCTCCTGCAGTTTCTCCATACCCAGTGACTATATTGACAACACCCTTAGGAATTCCTGAATTCCTTATAAGTTCTCCTAAAAAAAGGGCTGTCATTGGGGTTAACTCTGCGGGTTTTAAGATTACGGTACATCCTGCAGCGAGAGCAGGGGTTAATTTTAATATGGCAAAAATTAGAGGTGAATTCCAAGGAATGATTGCACCAACGACCCCTATAGGTTCACGACGAGTATATGTAATAGATTCACCGTTCATTGCGCCACCAGGCGAAACCGGTATCGTACTGCCATGAATCTTCGTCGCCCAACTGGCGTAATATCTCAAGAGGGCAGTCCCATGACTTGCTATCGAGTATTGAGCCAAAGGCATCGGCATTCCATTATCTAAAACCTCAAGTTCTGATAAAACATCGAAATTCATTTCAATTTCATCTGCTAATTTATTCAATATTTGAGCACGATCGTGAGAAGGGATCTTTGACCATTCTCCTGTTAAAGCTGACCTTGCTGCAGCTACTGCATCATTAATATCTTCAGCATTACCAGCATCTACTTCTGAGATCTGTTCTTCTGTTGCTGGGTCGATAACTGCAATCTTATCGCCAGATTTTGATGCAACCCATTCACCGTTAATTAGAAGCTGGTGATTGGAATCCAAAAATTCTCTTGCTTGGTTAGATATATTGATTTCTTGAGCTTCTGCCATGATTACCTCATTATTTCAAATTGTTAGAGTTCATAGTTTACAATGATTTAAGATTTATCCCAGATTAATATCGTGGCAGAAAAAATATTAAATAAAATAACTCAATTTGAAAAATGGATCACTTTTGGTGCATTTATGATTCTTGTTATAGTTATGTTCTCAGACGTCGCTCTAAGAGAATTAACAGGTGCAGGATTACATTGGTCAAGACAAATTGGCGTTTATGCAAACCTTTTTGTTGTTATGTTTGGCCTCGGTGTTGCCTCGTCAGAAGCTGCCCACCTTAGGCCAAAATTTGCAGACAATTGGCTCCCAAAAACTTGGGAACCCTTTCTTGAGCAATGCCAAGAAGGATTAATGTTTGTATTTTGCTTATTGTTTTCAATAGTGGCTGCTCAGGTGGTCATCGAAACCTTTAATGATAATGTTCAATCGATTGTCTTAAGAATAGCGATATGGCCCTTTCAAGCTATTATTCCCCTTGCTTTTTTTCTAACCTCTATAAGACATTTAATCTATACCTTCTATCCCAATCTTAGGCCCATCAACAACCAAAATGAAGAGCTGGTTTCGGAGGAAGTCTGATGGCAGCAGCTTTTTTACCCATTATTATTATTGTTTTATTTCTTTTAAGACAAAACCTTATTGTAATCCTTGGAACTGCAACTGCTTATGCTTATTGGGCTTTTGGTGACGGGGTAATCAGTAATATCGTTGTCGATGCATGGGATGCTGCCAATAAAGACATTCTTCTCTCAATACCTCTATTTATTCTGGCTGGAAATATAATGTCCAGGGGGGGGATGGCTTCTAGATTAATTGACTTAATGAAATCACTTACCGCACCAATACCGGGAGGCCTAGCTATTGCGACGATACTCTCCTGTGCAGCATTTGCTGCAGTCTCTGGATCGGGCACCGTAACTTTACTGGCTATTGGAACATTAATGTATCCAGCGCTTATTAATGCCGGTTATCCAAAAAGTTTTGCTTTAGGAGCTCTCTGTGCAGCGGGGACACTTGGCATAGTTGTACCCCCGAGTATCCCTCTGATCTTATACGGGATCATGACTCAAACTTCTATAGGGGATTTATTCATTGCTGGTATTGGCCCAGCGTTACTTCTAACAATATTGATGCTCGGATATGCAATTACGCAGAATTTTTCTCACAGAGAAAGTTCATGGAATTTGAATTACATACTAACGTCCCTCAAAAAAGGAGTCTGGGCTTTATTGATGCCCATCATTATCTTAGGCGGTATATATACGGGGTATTTTACTGCGACGGAATCAGCTGCTGTTGCAGTTGTTTATTCAATTATTGTAGAAACATTTATCCATAAAGAGATGAAATGGGAAATCTTATTTGATGTCATAGCAGAAACTACTAAGCTTCTTGGGTCTCTCTTTCCAGTGTTAATGATTGCACTAAGTTTAAATGTTTTTCTAACCTACGAAGAAGTCCCACAAAGCCTAGTTGCTTGGATGAGTCAAAGAATTGATAACCCCACGACAGCTTTATTGGGTATCAATCTGTTTTTGATTCTGATTGGTTGCATTATCGATATTGGTTCAGCCATTTTAATACTTGCTCCAATGTTAGGGCCAATTGCAAGTGCTCAAGGTATAGACCCGGTACATTTTGGAATTATTATGGTCATGAACCTTGAGATAGGCTATTTAACACCACCATTAGGGCTTAACCTGATTGTGGCTATGGGAGTTTTTAAGGAAAAGTTCTGGACGGTATGTAAGGCAACAATACCTTTTCTACTGATCATGCTTACTGGATTATTAATTGTTTCTTTTGTCCCTAAAATAGCATTATTTATGGTTGAATGAACGCCAGTATAATAAAATATCTATAGACTTATTCCAGTCTAGAGAAAAAATTAAGGAGAAAATAATGACCATAAGTGTAGGAGATAGAATTCCAAATGTGAATTTTACAACGATGAGTGAAGAAGGGCCTAAGCCGGTAGGCTATACAGATTTATTTGAAGGTAAAAGAGTGGCTTTATTTGCTGTTCCAGGGGCTTTTACACCCACTTGCTCTCTTCAACATCTACCTGGTTTTGTAGAAAAGGCTGATGAGCTCACCAACAAAGGGATAGATACTGTGGCTTGTATGGCAGTTAACGATGTTTTTGTTATGGATGCTTGGGGAAAAAGTCAAAACGCAGATGGAAAAGTCTTAATGCTCTCAGACGGCAATGGAGAATTTACCTCAGCACTAGGTCTAGAACTAGATGCCTCTGGCTTTGGAATGGGTACTCGATCACAAAGATTCTCTATAGTGGTGAATGACGGAGAAGTGGAAATCCTAAATATTGAGGACGGTGGTGAATTTAAAGTCAGCAGTTGTGATTATATGATTGATCAACTCTAATTCAACTTGAGCACCAACAAACAGATCGTTCTTAAAAAGAATCCTGTAGGGATTCCAGAGATTACTGACTTTGATACTATCGAGACAGATATTCCTGAGATCACCAATAACCAAATATTAACTAAAACCGTTCATCTCTCTCTTGACCCATATATACGCGGAGTAATAACTGGAAGACACATTTACTCAGAAAAAGTAAATGTGGGTGACACAATTGTTGGCAGGACAGTTTCTGAAGTAGTCAAATCTAATCACACTAATTTCAGTGAAGGGGATATTGTGGTTTGCTCAAACGGTTGGCAAGAGTTTGGTGTCTCCGATGGTGAAGGCGTAAGAAAATTAGACCCGTCATTGGCACCCTTAAGCACCGCCTTAGGTATCTTGGGAATGCCTGGCTTAACTGCTTATGCAGGATTGACGGTCTATGGAGAACCAAAGGATGGTGATCATGTGGTAGTGTCAGCAGCTAGTGGTCCTGTGGGTTGCATGGTGGGCCAGATTGCACAAATATATGGTGCTAAGGCTATTGGTATAGCAGGGAGTGAAGAGAAATGCTCTGTGGTCAAAAATAAATTTGGGTTCATTGATTGCATTAATTATAAGAGCGAAAAGATTGAAGAGCGTCTTAAGGATCTTTGCCCAGACGGTGTGGATATTTATTTTGATAATGTTGGTGGAGAGACACTGAATATAATGACAAGAAATCTAGCTATGCATGCACGTATAGTTTTGTGCGGATTCATGACCCAATACAACTTAGATTCTCCGCCACCTGGGCCGAATCTAGGACCAATTGTTGGATCTAGAGCTACTATAAGAGGGGTCGTTGTATACGATCATTACGACAAACAAGATGATTTTATTTCTATTGCTTCTGATTGGCTAAAAGCAGGTAAAATAGATTATATAGAAGATGAGGTTTTTGGCTTGGAAAACGCTCCAGCTCAATTTTGTAAACTGATGAGAGGAGAGAATTTTGGTAAAACCATCGTCACCATTCAATAACATATTAGGGGGTTAAAATGTCAGGAGAAGATATAGCATTATTAATGCATCTATTACTTTTTGCTTATTGGTTAGGAGGAGACATCGGAGTGTTTTATTCCAGTGGTTTTGCAATCAATAAAAATCTCACGCGAGAAGCTAGGCAAGCCGCTGGCAAAATCATGATGAATTTAGATCTTATTCCCAGACTATGTTTGAGTATGATGCTGACCGTGGGCGGAATCTTGACTCACTATTATGGCATTGAACATCCTCTCTGGCAGATGGTTGGCATTATTTTACTTGGGCCAATTTGGACTTGTGCATTGATATACATACATTTTAATGAAGGCACTGACTTGGTGAAAAAAATGACAACAGTTGATTACTATTTTCGTTGGATCATGGTCTTCACTCTTCTTGCCTCAGTTTTCTATGCCTTTAATTACACTGACAGACTTGATTCTGACCCTTGGGTAGGAGCTAAGTTAATTGTTTTTGCTGGCCTAATCTTTTGCGGAATCATGATTAGAAAATATATTGGTGGGTTTATAAAAGGGATCCACAACATTGTTAATGACACAATCAATGAAGCGGACGATATTGCCATGGCTGAGAGTTTATCCAAGGCTAGAATATTTGTTTTAACAATATGGTTCCTTCTTTTAGTTGAAGTCTGGATAGGGGTTGCTAAGCCAGGGAAATTACCAGTTAATCAAGCAGCTTCGGTAATGGAACAAACTGTTGAATTCAGGGTCAATTAACTATTATTTTCTTTCTCGCCTGAAGCAATCAAAAGGTAACTGAGACCACAAAGTACAGTGGATAAAGTGACCAATGACGCAATGGGTAAGAACTCACCTGCGTAAATTGCCCCTGATAAGATACTGAACAATCCACCGGTTACTAAGCCCATTGAGCTTGATAATCCAGAACTTGATCCAGCTATCTCTGGTCGATTACTTACCGCTTTTGTCAATGACATTGAGACGATAAAACCATGTGCAAAGAACATTAATGTTAGAGGTATTAAAATACTGATCAAATTAGTACCAAGAAAACTAACTAAGAGGTAAATTGAAAAACCAGCAACTAGATTGATTATTACGCCACGCTTCATAACCTTCATCAAACCAATACGTGTTGATAAATTTCCCCCTAAGTATGAGCTAATCGCATAAAGCAAAGTCATGCAACTCCAGGTTATCCCGAAACCTCTTGCGTCAATTCCTAAATCGTTAGAAAAAACTGTTGAGGCAACAGCCAATAACGCAAAAAAACTTCCCGTGGTAAACCCATAAACCATCGTTGACCCTATAAATACCTTTGATTTTAAAAGCACGGCATACTTTTGATGCCACAGCGGCTCTGTTCTAGATTTTTGTAAATTCTTATCAAGCGTCTCAGGCAATAAAAAAATCACTGGGAAGATAATGAGAATTCCTAGAACCAGGGTAACTATAAATATTCCACTTGGATCACCAAAAAATTCCAAAGCTAAAACACCAACCACAGGCGCTATCATCGGCGCCATACCCATAATGGCAACTACTCTTGATAATGGTTTAGCAGAATCATTATCTGTGGTTGTGTCTCTGATAATAGCTCTAGACATAACAGTTCCTACACTAGCACCCATGCCTTGCATAAATCGAGCAAGAATTAGTGTTGTTAAAGTTTCGGCTTTCAGACAGATAAATGAAGCAATCAAAAAAAGAATAATGCCGTAAATCATTACAGGTCTTCTGCCCACTCTATCGGATAAAAATCCGACAATGGGTTGAGCTAAAGCTAAGCCAAACAAATAGGCAGAAATAATAAATTGTATTTTTGAATAAGGAGCATCGTATTGCTGAGAAAAAAGCTCTAAAGTAGGCACAACTAAGGCCATTGCAAAAGGCGACATGCCACTTGCAAAACCTAGTAATAGGGTTGAAGGCCGATTTGTTTGCACTGGAAAATTAATCCAATTTTGAGAGAAGATCAGGAATAAATTCAAAAAGATCAGCAACAATTCCTATATCGGCTATTTCAAAAATAGGGGCATCAGGATCCTTATTAACTGCAACGATAGTTCCAGCATCTTTTATTCCAGCAATATGCTGGATGGCGCCTGATATTCCAAATGCAAAATACAGATCTGGTGCGATTATTTTCCCTGTCTGTCCTACCTGCATATCATTAGGCACATATCCTGCATCTACTGCGGCTCTAGAAGCACCCACAGATGCTCCCAATTTGTCAGCAAGCTGGTAGAGAATCTCAAAATTTTCTGCGCTTCCAACCCCTCGTCCTCCCGAGATAACTACCGAGGCTACTTGAAGGTCTGGCCGCTCTTTTACTTCAGACTGTATTCCTTTAAATCTGGTGTGGTTAGGAATATCAACAGATGGAAGATCTAAAATTTTTACTGAAGCGTTATTAGAATCCCCTACATCTTTAAAAGAAGCTGGTCGGACAGTAGCAACAACTTTTTGACCTTGATTAATTTCTATTGTCTCGATTGCATTCCCTGCATAAACCGGCCGTTTAAATGTTCTGCTGTCTATTACTTCCATAATGTCTGTGATTTGACTTACATCCAAAACTGCAGAAACTCTAGGTGTTAAATCTTTACCAAAGGTTGTGGAGGGTGCAAGCACATAATCATAGGAGGAAGCAATCTCTGCAATCACTGGGGCCATTATAGATGCGATTGAATTTTCAAATAAATCATCGTTAATAACTAAAACCTCATTAATACCATCATATCGTGAAGCGTGATCACTGAGATTAGGGTCATTTGATAGCACTAACAAATCAACTTGGGATGAGATTTGTGAAGCACAATTAATAGCTTTACTAGTCGAAGAAATAACTTCTCCTTGAAAATGTTCAGCAATAACCAGTACTTTTTGGTCGCTAGTCATTTAAAAGACCTTTTTCCTTTAATGAGCTAACCAACTGGGAAGCATCTTCAAGCATCACTCCAGATTGTCTTGGAGGTGGAGCAGAAACATTAAGAACTTTAATCGATGGATCAAGACTAACATCTAATGAAACTGGGTCCAGAACCTCTAAAGGTTTCTTTTTTGCCTTCATGATGTCAGGTAACTTGACATAACGAGGTTCATTTAATCGAAGATCCACGGTTACGATTGCAGGTAAATCTACGTCTAGTATCTCTAAACCTTGATCAACTTCTCTGACAACCTCTAAAGTATTGTCATTAAGAGTTATTTTTGAAGCAAATGTGGCTTGAGGATAAGAGAATATTTGTGCCAGCATTTGCCCAGTTTGATTTGCATCATCATCAATCGCTTGCTTACCCATTAGTATTAGCTCTGGCTGTTCTTGTTCAACAATCCTGGAAAGTAATTTTGCCACCTGAATTGGCTCGAGGGGAGTAGGGTGCTCAATGTGAATTGCCCTATCAGCACCCATTGCTAAGCCTGTTCTGAGTTGTTGCTGAGTGTCATCTGGTCCAATGCTTACTATAATGACTTCATTCGCATTCCCACTTTCTTTAATTCTCAATGCTTCTTCTAAGGCAATCTCATCAAAAGGATTGATGCTCATTTTAACGCCATCAGTGATAACACCTGACTCATCAGGCTTTATTCTGATCTTGACGTTATAGTCAATAACACGTTTTATGCATACAAGGATTTTTTCCATCTTTCTGTTGTTTGTAATTGTCCGTTTTAAAGAAGTAGAGATATATAATTTTTAGAGTGGTATTCTGACTGAAAATTATAAAAAATTACAGTAAATTTAATCAAAATGTTAAAGAGAGAAAGAAAACAAAAAATTCTGGCTTTATTTTTAATACTGGTCACTGTAAATGCCTGTAGTAATGAGTCTGAAATAAGAGACGACAACAATTACGGATCTGCACCTAAAAAGGCAAGTTGTTTTAATACCATCGATATCCGAGATTACAGAGTTCTTGATAGGGGCAATCTAATTGTTTACGGTAGACCAAAATCAAGATCCTATCATTTACAGGTAAGCCCTCCAAACCTAGATGATGGGGGCATGGATATGATTAGTTTTAACTCATTTACTGGAAGAGTTTGTGGGTTTGCTGGAGACGAGCTAATTATTCCAGATAATATTTTCCCAGAAAGATTTTCCATTATGTCGGTTACAGAACTTGATGAAACAGCACACTATAATCTAATGGTTCGTTTTGGCAAGGCAGAGCCTATGCAAGAAGTAGAACCTGAAACTGATTCATCACCTCAAATAACACGTGAATTAGATGAAGGAAACGAGAAAGAAGATGGATGAGAAAATTTTACAAAAAGATCATAAAACTGTTATCGGTAAAATTATTTATTTAAGCGATAAAGAAGATCGCAAGGGCCAAGAACGAGGTCGAGAATATTTCATTATTAACAAACATGCGAACGGGCATCGAAAAATAGTAGCCCATTGTGAAATAGATGACCGACCAGCAGTTATGAGAGATATAACTTATTCATTGGATGAAAATTGGTTGCCCTTAGATTGTTTTGTAAGAATTTCAGTCGATGACAAGTTTATGGGTTCAGGCTGGTTTAACTTTGGTGAAGGATTTGCTGAATGTGAAGCAGATACATTGCTAGAGGGCCGTGTAAGCCAAAGAATGAAAACCCAAGGGCAACTCAAAACATTCCAAAATCATGCCATTGCTTGTGACGCTTGGCACTTAAGGCTTTTCGATCGTTCAAAATCTGAAAACCCTCAAAACATCGGAGAGATGATGCTATCTTCTCCAGATCATAGAGGTGCCACTGGACCAATGCTTTTCTCTATTACCTCGAATATAGAATTTGTTGGAGAAGAGTCAGTCACGGTTAAAGCAGGAACCTTTGATGCCCTTCATTACAGATTCGTTGGAACCCCTGGTTTACCTCAAGAACATCCTCCTTATGATGTCTGGTGCACTAATGATGGTGATTTCCTTTTTCTTAAGGGTGCTGTGGGCGGATACATGCAAACTTACTATGAACTCGTAGAGCTTGAAAACAGCTAATATTTATAGAGTTTACTGATTTTTTTCTAATTTACTACGGCCTTTATTCTTTTAGGGAATAACATTATTTCTTTTAGAAACTTATTCATGTAAAATTACTTTTTGCAATTTGTTGACCTATATCAAGTTGCTTCATTTTTAAATATATGGGGATAAAAATTATGAAAAAACTAATAGCTTTTTCAACCATTTTGTTCGTGAGTTTATCTGGGGTTCTTTCTCCAGGTCTCTACGCACAAGATGCTTTAGAAGAGATAGTAGTTACCGCAAGAAAACGTCAAGAGAATCTTTCTGAAATCCCGTTAGCAATTTCAGTTTTTTCAGCTGAAGACATTCAAGAAAGTGGATTTAAAAACTTAGAAGATCTCTCACTGCAAGTTGCAGGTTTTCAACATTCAGCACAAGGTGGACAAGCACCAGGTCGTGTTAATTCACAATTGAGATTTAGAGGGATGAATGTAAATAGCCTCTCTGAAGATCCTTCATTAAATATCGCAACAATGTTTGTTGATGGTATTTATGTAATTGGTGGATATCACTCAATACCTCTAGAAGAGGTAGAGCGAGTTGAGGTTGTTAAAGGACCTCAATCAGCACTTTATGGTCGATCTACTTTTGGTGGTGCTGTTAATTACATCACGAAAGATCCTAACTCAGAAGAAAACGAGGGACACGTGGATCTCTTATTTGGTGAAGATGGTGAATACGTCATCTATGGGTCAATGGAAGGTCCAATTACAGACGGATTATCTGCTAGGCTAGCCGCCAAACACTACAGCAGAGATGGTATTTTCACTGCTGCAGACGGTGGTGACATGGGTGCCGAAGAAACTAAATCTATCATTGGTAGTATTGTTGCAAAGGGAGACACTTGGAAAATGAAAGTAAGAGCCTTTCATAGTGAAGACCGAGATGGTGGACCAGCAGGTGGATATATTCTTGGTTACAGGAACGATACCTGTACTGGAACATCAGCTACAACGAATGATCCAGCCAACCCATCAGTAAGCCCTCTAAACTACATTTGTGGAATGGTCCCAGGACCAGGTGATGCTGTTGACTATTTTGGTGGAAATAATGTTATCAACATGAATGCTATCATGAGCAGTAACGCTGCAGCTAAGATGGCAGCTCTACCAATCTCTGCAAGCTTTGATGGGCAAGTTCCAATGATGGATGATGGAATGTATGGAATGGCAAGAGATATTGATAGGATCAATGTGAATACCACATTTGACCTTAGTAATGATATGACTCTTGAGGCCAGCTGGGGCTATAACAAAGTTGCAACAATGTGGGTAAGAGACTTTGACTATACAGCTCATAGTAATTCCACAGCGAGAGACCCTTATATCTCTAGAGACAGAACCTTTGATGTTAAGTTACTTGGAAACCAAGACAGTAATCTTAGGTGGCTAGTTGGAGCAAACAGTTACAGTCAACATTTTATTCATAGAGGTCAAGGTGGTGCAATTCTTCTAGAATGCGTGAACAGCTTTGGCATGCCTGTAGCAGGTTACTTTGTTGCACCAGGTGTTCCAGCACCTCCAGGACTATGGTTCTTAGGTTCAATTAGACCGCCATTAGCACCGTTCGACTTTGCTAGCAGGGGTTGTCATATTGAATATGGGGCAGGTAACAGTGTTGATAGTGGCTCAGGTAATAACTCAGATGATGTGCAATCAATGGGTATTTATGCCTCTGTTGATTATGATATTAATGAACAATTAACACTAAGCGCTGAAGCTAGGTGGCAAAAAGAAGAAATTCAACAAATTCTTCAACAGTCTTCAATTAATGAATTGAATTTTGATAATATCCTACCTCGCGTAATCCTTAGATATAAAGCTAGTGATAGCTCAATGTTTTATGCTAGTTACTCAAAAGGCGTTCTCCCAGGTAAAGCTAATGACGCAGTAGCAAATGCTACTGACAGAGAGCTTGCTCAGTACAAGGCCACCCAACCAAATGTTGCTCGATTCTTAAAAGAGGAAGAATTAGACAGCATTGAGCTTGGATGGAAAGGAAACGTTGGAAGAGTGAATCTTTCGGTTGCTGTCTATCAAGCAGATTGGGAAAACCAAAAAGGAAGAAGTACAGCAGTTATTAATGAAGACTGTCGTGCAGCTGACCTTGGTGCTGCTAACTGGTATTGTGCATCAGTAGGTGCTCCAAAACTTGAGCTGGATCAGTCAACGCCTTACTACAATGTTAGAAACTTTAATGCCATGGGTGATTCTGAGATTTCAGGAATTGAAATTGAAGGTGATATTCAGCTTAATGACAACTGGTCATTAAACGGTACACTAGGTATGGCTGACTCAGAGTTTAATGATTATCAGTATAACTTTGTAACAGCTTTTGCTGGCTTTTCACAAATGGCTGGTAACACAATGCCTAGATACCCAGAAGATATGGCATCTCTAAGTGCTACATATAAAAACACACTAAACAATGGTTGGGATACGTTCTTTAGAGCAGATCTTAATTATTTTGGTGAAACCTATGCCGATGAGAGTAACTTCGCAACTTGCGATAGTTATAGTCTCATCAATGCACGTGGTGGTATCCAGAGAGATAATATCAGAATGGAAGTCTATGTCAGTAATGTTGGCGATGAAGAAGCATGGACAGCTTGTGCAAGATGGAGTGACTTTGCTTCGCCAAGCTCATTTGCTTTATTCACGGCAAGCCAAGGAATCTCGGTCACACCTCTTAGACCAAGAAATGTTGGCATAAGAATTTCTTACGATTTTTAAAGTCGTTAGTTCATTCAATAAAAGCCCCGGTCTAAAGACTGGGGTTTTTTTTATATGAATCCTAATTGATGCTAAAATTGACTGCTCGTAAATAAATATCAATCCTTAAAAAGGTATTAGAGATGTTACAAAGACTTAGAGAATGGTGGACATTAGATATAGAAGCAGAAAAAAACAGTGCTGATAATCCTTTAACAGCATTATCCAATGAACAAAGAAGGAACACTGGCCCTTTATTGGCTCTAGCATTTGGCTGGGGCTTTTTAGTAACGGGTTTATTTACTGGAAGCCAGTTAGGTAATGGTATCCCGTTCTGGCCAGATATTATCCTTTCAACCTTTCTGGGTAACTTAGCAAATTTTATTGTTGGGGCGATTGTTGGTTATATCGGCTACAAAACAGCCTGTAATAGTGGGTTACTCTACAGATACGTCTATGGGAACGTAGGTGCTTATATTCCTGTTCTTTTTATCTCTATCCTTACTATTGGGTGGCAGGGTATCGTGGTCGGAGCTTTTGGGATAACTTGGACTCTAGCACTTCATCCCAATATTGAGGCAACTGAAATATTTTCCTCTTCCACGTTTCTTACTTCAGCTATCTTGGCTGGTATTCTCTATACCGCAACAACTTATTTTGGAGTTAAAGGACTTGAAAGAATAAGTATTCCCTCAGTGGCTGTTCTGGTTTTTGTCGGTCTCTATGCTATCTACCTTAATATAGTTCAGGCAGGTGGTTTTTCAGGCTTTCAGTCGCTATCAACAGCCATAACTGCAGAAAGCCAAATGACCACGATTGAGGCTATAAATATTGTTATCGGTTCCTGGATTGTCGGAGCAGTGGTGATGCCTGAATACACAAGGTTTGCTAAAAAAGGGTGGGTAGCAATTGCTATACCTTTCATAGTTCTCATTATTGCTCAATGGTTTTTACAGATTCTCGGAGCCTTAGGAGGTGTTGTTTCAAATGACTCTTTATTCTCTGTCTTTTTAGGCGTTGATTTAAATATTTTGATGCAGCAAGGAATGATTATTGGATGGATTGGTATTATTGGCATGAGTCTTGCACTTTGGACAACAGGTGACGCCAACTTATATCTTCCCGTCATTCAAACATCTAGTATCTTAAAAAGACCTAAGCATGTAATGACCGTTATTTGTGGAATTTTAGGAACCATTCTAGGGTTAGGTTTATATCAATACTTTTTCGCTTTCCTGGCATTATTAGCCAGCATAGTTCCGCCATTGATTGGTCCAGTGATAGTTGAGTATTATCTTATTGATAAAGAAAAATTCCATCAAGGTAATTTTGATGGAGTTGTCAGCTGGAATCCTTCAGCCTTTATAGCTTATGTGGTCGGTGCAATCAGCACTTACTACTCACCTGTTTTTATTATGCCAGCAATCACCGGTCTAATTTCATCCATGGTTATTTATTGGCTGGCGAGGAAACTATTAAAATAATTACCATGGATTACACTTGTTTTAACTTTGAACTAAAAGGACATATAGCTCATGTGTCTCTATCTAGAGGCAAACAGCTGAACACAATGACCAAGGCTTTTTGGTCTGAACTTCCACATCTTATTGATAGCATTTCAGATCAAGGTGACGCAAGAGTGATTCTATTGAGTGCTGAAGGAAAACACTTTTGTGCTGGTATGGATCTTGCTAATTTTAGTGAAGGTGAAACTAAAAAGGATAGTCTTAAAGCAAATTTAGGTCGAAAGAATGAAGCCTCCTATAGAGTCACTAGAGATCTTCAATACACTATTAGTTGTTTAGAAAAAGCTAGAATGCCTGTCATAGCAGCAATACAGGGTGCCTGTATTGGTGGCGGAGTCGACATGGTGAGTGCGTGCGATATCAGATACGCAACCAATGATGCTTTCTTTTGTATACAAGAAATTAATATCGGCCTTGCAGCTGATGTTGGAACCCTACAAAGACTACCTCATTTGATGCCTGAAGGAGTGGTAAGAGAGCTCGCTTTTACTGGTCGAAGATTCTCTGCAAAGGAAGCTCTTGAACATGGCTTAGTTAATTCTGTATTCGACAGTCAGGCTGACATGATTGATCATGCTGAATCAGTGGCCACAGAAATTGCCAATAAATCACCGCTAGCTATTTCAGGGATAAAGGAAGTGATTAACTACAATCGAGATCACTCAATCGAAGAATCTCTGAACTATGTGGCATTGTGGAACACGGCAATGAACTTCACGGACGACATGAAAGAGGCGTTTAAGTCTCAATTAGAAGAGAAAGATCCCCAATTTGAGAAAATACTTAAAAAGACAAAGTATTTGGAGGACTAGACTTACCTTTTATTCCTCTATTAATTCAATCCATTCACCAGCAACGCCAATAGTTACGCCAACTCTTCTGTTATTGTAAGGAAATGAATCAATAACAGTTGGCTCTTTCCTCCAAGTCACATCTATTTCATCTAAAGAATCGACATAAAATGAAACAACAGATGTCGATGGTGGGAGATGACCTTCGGCTACTTCCCTTGCTACTATTGCTTCTTCACAGATTTTGATTAGTGAAAAAAAGAAGAATTGGCATGAATCTGTTGGATATTCATCTAATTCAATAAGGAAATCCTTTTCAAATTCAGCGACCGCAAGGGGATAGGTTGTATCTTCTGGTAGATCATTTAATCTGGATATAACCCCTATAGTCCAATCTGAGGCTTCAGTCACAGGCATATCAAAGGTATCCCGGTAATAGTTCTGTAGATCCTCCATTGAAGGACCACCAACAACCATAATGAAAACTCGATCCACGTAAGATTGGGCTGAACCAAGATTAAACCCTGATCCCTCTGGAATAATACGAGTAAGATAGACCATCTCTTCAGAAGGGCCAAGTACCTGCATTGCTCTTGGTGCATCAGGAGTAGGGTATAGATCGTATGGCATACCTATGATTTCAAAAGGTGAATTAACCAATTCTTTAGCTAAATTATCTGGGTCTTCTACCAGTATCTCCGTAGAATTCCAACCGTGTGTTCCAACTGGCTTATAGTTAGTTGTTTGCTTATCCTCTATAAAGCGTAAATAAACTTCTGCACCGCTCTCTGGTTGCATGATGGTATACGGATGATCAATCATCTCCTCAGCATTCCAAATTGTAGCCAGGGAATCACTTACTATTCCCTGTTCGACAACTTTATAACCAAGATATTCTTCATAAGCATCTTCAGTGACACTGAGATTTGTAACCAGCATGGTTACCATTAATATGGATTTCAGCATAACGAACTCCTAATTCCCGAATTAAATAAAAACAATACTTTTGATTAATTATAGAATAATGTATGTTTCGATGAAGTTAAAAATAAAGATTAATTTATGATTAGCACAATTTCCCAAAATCCAAAAAATTATCGATGGGTTATTCTATTTTTTTGTTTTCTTACGATTACTTTCACTAATGGCTTAACATTAGGCGGTCTCTATGTTTTTGAAGAAGAAATAATTAAGTCCCTCACAGCAATTACAGGACAGGATGTTTTGAGAGCAGACCTTAAGTTAAGGGATGCATTAACCTTGTGGTCGACAGCAGCTTTTGGGTTTTTCTCTGGGATGTTGGCCGATAAAGTTGGTGTAAAAAAATTAATGGTCAGTGGGCTTTTGATTCTTGCAGCTGCTTTCTTTTATTACGGGCAAGCTCAATCACTCTCTGATATGTATATTCTTCATGTACTCATGGGTCTTGTGCTCTGCATCTCAGGAATGATTGTAAACGTCATATTAATTTCAAAATGGTTCAATAACAGTCGCGGGTTAGCAATTGGGATCCTTCTAGCTGGTACCAGTGTTGGTAATGGTCTATTCCCACAAATTAATACTTATCTTTTAACCCTTGGTGATTGGAGAGAAGTAATGGTGTGGCTAAGTCTCATACCGCTTTGTTATATTCCCTTTTTATTGCTTTTTATCAAAGATAGTCCAGAGGACTTAGTAAAAGAGCAAGAACAAAAAACTCAAGAGTTCAGTCAAAGTAATATGCAAGGTGGTTTAACCCTCATGGAAGCTCTGAGCACGAGAAATTTCTGGTTACTATCACTGATGGCATTTTGCACTTTCTATTCCATACTAGCTATGACCGGTCATGTTTTCTTATTAATGAGAGAAGAAAACTACGCCCCTCAAATAGCTGCCACTGGGGTATCTATTATTTTCTTTGGTGGATTTATAGGAAAAGTTTTAAGCGGTAAGATGGCGGAAGTTATTGGAAGAAAAATGGTTCTCCTGATAGGGGTCGGCGTGATGCTTATAGGATCCATTTTTATCGTACTGGCTTTATTTTTCAAAGATCCTATCTTCATATGGATTGGGCTAGCTCTATATGGAACAGGGTGGGGCGGGCTTTATACTCTGATCCAACTATTAACCGCAGACTTATTTGGAATTATAGCCTTAGGAAAGATAATGGGTGTCATCAACATTCTCGACACTATAGGTGGTGGTTTAGGGCCATATTTGACAGGTGTCTTATACGATATCACTCAGGGTTATTTATTACCTTTTGCATTAATTAGTGTTTTATTAATAGTGGCTTTGATCTCATCCTCAATGCTTAAAATTAATGATCAGGAAATAGAGTCTAACCGATAGACCTAATCAAAAGGTATAATCCAAATATGACTGAGTTAGATAATTACTCTCTTAAAAGTGAAATTTCACTTATAACTGGTGCTTCTAGAGGAATTGGAGCATCAATAGCTGACCTTTTTGGTCAATCAGGCTCTTTGGTGATTGGAACTGCAACCACTCCTGAGGGAGCTCAATCAATCTCAGATCGTTTCGAGAAACTCCAGATAAAGGGTAGGGGTGTCGTTTTAGATGTTTCTGAGTCTGCACAAGTTAATCAGGTCGTGAAAGATCTTAAAGGAAATGATGAGCTACCCAGTATCCTGGTAAATAATGCAGGGATTAGCATGGAAAGCCTAATGATGAGAATTAAAGAAGAGGATTGGAATAAGGTCATAAACACAAATCTATCTTCCGTGTTCTTCATGACCAAAGCAGTTATTGGTGGGATGATGAAAAAAAAACACGGAAGAATCATTAATATTGGTTCTGTTGTTGGTTCAATAGGAGCTGTAGGCAATGCACATTATAGTGCAACAAAATCAGCCCTTGAAGGGTTTACGAAATCAATAGCTCTAGAGGTAGGCTCCAGAGGAATAACGGCAAACACCATCTCTCCAGGTTATATAACCACAGATATGACTAAGGGTATCAATGAGGAACTAAATCAAGCGATGATGAGAAAAATCCCTTTAGATCGATTTGGAGATCCTGAAGATATTGCTAAAGCTGCTATTTTTTTAGCTTCTAAATCAGGGTCTTATATCACTGGTCAAACTATTCATGTGAATGGTGGAATGCACATGGAATAATATTTGTCTAAAATTGCTTGAGAAAACAATGATTTTTCATACAATACAAAATATCTGAATATAGGGGAATTACATGAGCGTTGATGAAAGAGTTAAGGGCATTGTGGCTGAGCAACTTGGTATTGGCGTTGACGAGATCAACAATGAATCTAGTTTTATAGATGATCTGGGAGCTGATTCATTAGACACAGTTGAACTAGTCATGGCACTTGAAGAAGAATTTGATATAGAAATCTCTGATGAAGAGGCGGAGAATATTTCAACGGTGCAAACTGCAATCGACTATATCAATAAGTCCCCCGACTAATAAAACAACTACCCTTTTATAGAAGATCTGAAGGAATAAATTCTTTCTTTATTACTCTTTGATTTTCGAATTAAATCGTAAAATTTAATGCATAATAAGAATTATCTTAGGTTCATAAGATGATAATTTAGAATAGAGATATATGTCAGGCTTATTTATAACAATAGAAGGGATAGAGTGTGTTGGTAAATCCACTAATGCAAAATTTATATCCGATCTCCTAAATAAAAAGAATATAAAAACGCACATGACCAGAGAGCCTGGTGGCACCTCATTGGGAGAAAAAATTAGGCAGACACTCTTGTATGAAAAAGATGACACTATTTCGCCTATGGGTGAATTACTTCTACTATTTGTTGCAAGAGAAAAACACATCAACGAAGTAATTAAGCCTAATTTGAAAGAAGGCAAATGGGTTATCTGTGATCGTTTTGCAGATGCTAGCTTTGCTTATCAAGGTTATGGAAGAGGCTTGGGATTTGAACAAGTCAACCAAATCAAGAAAATTATCCAAGGTAGCTTTGATCCAGATCTGACTTTTCTTTTAGATGCCCCTATTGATGTTATTTCTAAACGTAGAAAGCTTAATCCCAATGACCGATTTGAATCTCAAGACAAATTATTTTTTGAAAAAGTGAGAGAAGGTTATCTGGAGTTAGCAGATATTTTTAAAGAAAGAATGATTATTGTTGATGCAACTAAACCAATAGAGCAAGTTCAATCAAATATCCAAACTCACATACTAGAATTTATCAAAAAGAAGATATGATTAAAGAAATGTCATGGCTAGATGAACTATACAATAAGTTAGCTAAGCCTATAGAAGATCATCAAAGCGCACATGCTTTATTAATACAAGGAGATCAAGGAATTGGTAAAGCAAAGCTTGCTTTGAGTTTAACTGCTAGCTTCTTAGCAGAGAATATTGATCTCGATGAAGAAGATATCAATGAAGGGAAAGTCCCTGACTGTAAATTGATTAACCCTGATGAAGGCAAAGAGATAATCTCTATAGACCAAATAAGATCGTTAAAATCCTTTATGTTACTCACCAGCCTAAAAGGTAAAGGGAAAGTAGCGGTCATTAATCCTGCTCATGCCATGAACAGAGCTGCGGCCAATAGTCTTTTAAAAATTCTTGAAGAGCCGCCTCAAAATACATTAATAATTTTAATCTCGGAACCTAATAATAATCTTCCAAAAACTATTATCAGTAGAGTACAAATTATTGAAGTTAATAGGCCAACTAGAGAAGAAACATTAAACTGGTTGAGCGCCATGAATCCAGAACAGAACTGGGAACAAATAATTGATATATTTGGCTCAAGGCCAATTCTTCTAAATGATCTTGGGTTCGAATACTTGAACAGTCAAATCCAACAAGTGGCAAAAGATCTAGAGAACCTTCTTACAAAAAAAATAAAGCCTTCTGCGCTGGCTGGCTCCTGGAAATCTGAAGATTTAGAGACTAACTTAAGGATACTTTATTTCTGGTTTTCCAAGTTCCTTTATCATAACCTTTTGCAAGAAGGAGAAAGCAATCTATTGCCTGATTCTCTGAATCAGTTATTGAAGCTCGATCTTAATGCAGAAGAAAGTTTTACTTTCTTGAAGGAAGTAGCGAGTATAAGGAAATATAAGATAGAAGGGAGAACATTAAATTGGAGTCTGCAAATAACTAATTTACTTAGTCCAATGTATTCAAATTTAAAAGGATTACAAAATAATGAGCCAAGAAACCAAACATATTGATGCCTTGATAGTGGGAGCTGGCCCTTGCGGCATATTCCAAATCTTTGAACTAGGATTGCTCGGCATTGATTCTGTGATCATTGATAGTATGGAGAAGATTGGCGGCCAATGCTCTGAACTTTATCCTGATAAACCGATCTATGATATTCCTGGCATTCCAGTTTGTTCAGCTCAAGAATTGGTTGATAATTTGATGGAACAAATTGAACCATTTAACCCTGAGATATATTTGGGAGAAGAAGTTGTTTCAGTTGAGAGTAAAAATGAAGAATATTTTGTTACCACTAGTACTAACAACCAATTTATCACCAAAACTATCTTTATAGCTGGGGGCGTAGGCTCATTTCAGGCTAGAAAAATCAAATTAAAAGACATCGATGATTTTGAAGACAAATGGCTACATTACAAAGTTAAAAATAAGAAAGGTTTTTTTGGTAAGAATCTTGTTATTTTTGGTGGCGGAGATTCAGCACTTGATTGGGCTAATGACTTTGCAAGTGATAAGGAATTTATAGATTCTGGAGGTACTGTAACCTTGGTTCACCGTAGAGATAAATACAGGGGAGTTGCTGCCTCGGTCAAAACAATGAAGGCTTTAGTCAATGAAGGGAGAATTAATCTTTACGAAAAAAGCAATCTAAAATCCTACAGTGTTGATAATGAAAACTTAAAAACATTAACGCTATCAGTAAACAAAGAAGAAAAAGTTATAGCTGCAGATAGCATGCTTGTCTGTTTTGGGCTATCACCAAAACTTGGACCTATTGCTGAATGGAATCTAGAAATTAATAAGAAATCTATAGAGGTTGATACGGAAAAATTTCAAACTAATCTACCGGGAATTTTTGCAATAGGTGATATTTCTAACTACCCCGGAAAGAAAAAATTAATCCTCAGTGGTTTTCATGAGGCAGCGCTTGCTGCATTTGCTGCAAAAGCCATAATAGAGCCTGGTAAAAAAGTTCATCTTCAATACACAACAACCAGTCCAAAACTTCAAGAACGACTAGGGGTATCAGAAAAATGAAGGTAAACTATAATTTCTTCAATAGGGGATGAAGAAATGGGTATAGAAATTACAGGTTGGGGTAAATGCACACCACCCTCAATACTTACAAATAAAGATCTTGAAACATTTCTTGATACGGATGATGAGTGGATTATTTCCAGAACAGGAGTTAAAGAGAGGAGAATAGCTCACACATCTCTAGGAGATATGGGAACTGTTGCAGCCCAACACGCACTTGCAGCGGCTGATAAAGACCCCCAAGATATAGATGCGGTTATTATGGCAACCTGCACACCTCAATACATCATCCCAACCACAGCATCAAGAATACAAGAAAATATCGGTAACAAACATGCAGCAGCTTTTGAACTGAACTCTGCATGCACTGGTTTTGTCTATGGCTTAACCACTGCCTACTCATTAATTTCATCAGGGGTTATGAAAAACATTCTCTTGGTCGGCGGTGAAAAGGTTAGTTTCTTTCTTGACTGGAGTGCAAGAGATACTGCTGTTTTATTTGGTGATGGTGCTGGAGCTGTAGTGATTGAAGCAGTTGATAACGACTCTAAGCTCTACTCGTCTAAACTAACCTGTGATCCTTTTCTGGGTGATACGCTAAAACTTGATAATTTTGGCTCTAGCATGGAATTCAAAGATCCAAAAGATGGTTATTTTCTAGGTATTCATTTTGAGGGACAAGAAATATTTAAAAATGCAGTCAAAACAATGGCTAGATTAGCTCAGGAAGCTTTAGAAGAATCAAACCTTACGGTTGATGATATTGATCTTTGTATACCTCATCAGGCTAACTTAAGAATTTTGGAAGCAACTGCTAAAAGATGTAATTTTCCAATGGAGAAAATGATTATTAATCTGGATAAATACGGAAACACGTCGGCCGGATCAATCCCTATTGCTTTAACAGAAGCTCTTGATGAAGGTAAAGTTAAACCCAATTCAAAAATGCTATTTCTAGCATTTGGAGGTGGACTAACAGGTGCTGCTGCTGTTATTGACTGGGGCAGTCGAGTAACATCCATTAAAACCTCAGACGCTGTCCTTCCTGATTCCAATAAAACAGCCTTAGAGTTAGTCAAAGAAATTTCAAACCCTTAAGTCGGAATCCTTAATGGCGGACAAACCGTTTAAATATATTTCAGGGAAAGTTCTTTATTGTCATGATGATCGAGGTGAAGTAGGGCGAGAGTACTTCACTATCAGTAAAGACAACCATGGATTTAGGACACTGCGTGCTAGATGCGAGATTGATGAGGATCAACTCCTTAGAGATGTTGTGTACACCGTTGATAAGCATTGGTTACCCATAGACGCTTTTGTCAGGCTCTCAGTTGGTGGCGCCTTTCAAGGAACAACTTGGTATAACTTCTCAGATCAAATGGTGGAATGCGAAGCTATAACTAAAGATGCAGGTCGATTCTCACAACAACAAAAAGTTGATAGTTGGCCTATGGCATTTGGTGCACACCCTGTGGCAAACGATGCCTGGGGTTGCGCTGTATTTGATATGAATAATAAAGAAGAGAGACAGCATTTTAAGAACTGTGTGACCACTTCCAAGACACCTCATGGAAATACAGGTCCAAATATAACGATGACAGAAAAATTTTTAAGCTTTCATGGCAACGAAGAATTGTCTGTCCCTGCAGGAACCTTTAAAACAAACTATTTTCAATTGAGCTGGGACAGCGATGTCGTGGGTTATGACTGGCCACCAATCCACATTTGGACCTATAGTGATGATTTCATCATTGTAAAAATAAGATGGGATCACTTAAAATCAGACTACTTGCTTGATAGCTTAGAAATCACTTAATAAATAGAGGGTTCTATTGTATGAGAATTGAAACAGATGTACTCATTATCGGAGGCGGAGTTGCCGGTTCTGCTATGGCAGCTTGCTTAACCGATAAAGGTTATAAAGTGGTTCTTGTTGAAAAATCAGAAAAACCACAAGATACCGCAAGAGGTGATCATATTCAGCCTTTTGTCTGCGAGATTCTTAATCAATGGAGTGTTCTGGATGATTTCTTTGATGCAGGCGCTAAAAAAAGAGCCGGTTCACTTTGGTTTGATGAATCAGCCAATTTTTTAATGGATGCTAATGTCTCAAAACTAGATATTCCTCAGCCTTTCTTTATGTTTATCAACCATGAAGATATCAGTGAAGTGTTTTTAAAATTCGCATCAAAGGATGAAAATTTTAGCCTTTATAGACCTATTATCAATTGTCAGCATGTATCCACAGATCATGATGAAAGTTTGTATCAATTAATATTGAAGGACAAAACTGAACTTACTATAGCAACTAAGTTAGTTGTTGGAGCTGATGGTGTTGCGTCAAACATTGCTCGAAAATTTGAATTAGAAAGACAAACATTTCGATATGAAAGAGCCTTGGCTGTACTTTTTTCTGAAGACTATGAAGCAGATTCAGAAAACAACCTGAGAACCTATCTTACAGATAGAGGTATAGTCACAATGATACCTCGATCAAAAGGAGGCTGCAAAATTGGGCTAACCATCGACAGGAATGAGGTTAAAGAATGGAAAAAAATGAGTAATGAGGATTACACCAATTTTATAGGCTCATTAGTCCCAGAATACAAATCCTTACCGATGTATTCAGCAGGTATTTATCCACCATCAATGATTATTGCCAAACGCTGGACAAAAGATAATCTTGTTCTTATTGGTGATGCTTGTCATGGCCTTCACCCTGGAAGAAGCCAAGGAATGAACACTACAATTAAATGCATAGATGAATTGGTCAAACTCTTACCTGAATACACTGATTTTAATAAACAACGAGTCGCGGAAGTACTAGAAATATATCAGAAGAAAATGCAAGGTGAGATATCACACTTACTACAATCAAATCATAAAATGGGACTGGCTATGGACAAATTTGATAGGAAGTCAAAGATAGCAGAAATTAAAAAATATGTTGAACTTGAGCAGGATCAAGAAAAAGGAATTAATTATCGAATGAATTCTGCAGGATATGGAGTTTTTTAATCACAATGGAAAAAAGCCTAGATAAAAAATACTACTTCAGTGACGAGATCTATAATCAGGAATTAGATAATATCTTTTACTCGGATTGGGTATGTTGTGGCAGAGAAGAAGATCTTGATTCAACTGGTAGTTATAAAATCTTTACAATTGGGAATGAGAATCTATTTATTATCAAAGATAAAAATAATGAGATTAGGGTTTTTCATAATTTTTGCAAACATAGAGGTTGCCAAATTCTTGAGGATGAAAGATCTAGTCCTTTGAAAAGAAATATCAGATGTCCATATCACTCATGGGTCTATAACTTTGATGGAAGCTTATTTAAAGCACCTCATTTAGACGTAGATACAAAAGATAAAAAGTTTCATTTGAATAGAGTAAAGAGCGAAGCATGGGGCGGCTTCATATTCATTAATCTCGATGAAAAACCATCTTCTTTTGAGAAATATATTAAAAAACTAAGTGATCAATTTATTCGTTTTCCCTTAAGTGAATTAGTTTCTTCTAGATCATATCAATATGACGTCTCAGCAAACTGGAAAGTGATCGTTGAAAACTATAATGAGTGCTATCACTGTGCTGGGGTTCATCCTGAGTTGGTTAGTATTATTCCTGCATTCAAGGAGAACGGCGGGAACGGTTTAGATTGGGATGAGGGTATTCCTCATAGACCTGGTGCAAATACTTTTACATTCTCAGGAACAACAAATAGAAAACCCTTCCCGGGGCTTAATCAATCTGAGAAAAACAACCATTTCGGTCAAGCGCTTTACCCAAATCTAATGATGAGTCTTTCCATGGATCATGTTGCTGCATTTATTCTTCAGCCAATTTCGCCAACTTATACAAGAATAGACTGTCGTATTTTGTTTCACCCAGATGAGGTAGTTAAATCAGATTTTGATCCAGATGACGCTTCTGAATTTTGGAACTTGGTCAACAAACAAGATTGGAATATTTGCGAACGAGTGCAAAAAGGAATGCAATCCAATACTTTCAAATATGGCTACTATTCGCCAATGGAAGATGAGAGCCTAGATATTCGGAAGTATATTCAAGAAAGGCTAGACATCAAATTGTGACAAACTCAATCAGAGCAACAAATATTAGATGGAGAGTTCTATTTATTACCCTTTTGCTTGGATATATTGCTTACGTATTCAGGGGTAATCTTTCAGTAATCGGTAAATATTTGATGGATGATATCGGCATCACACAAATAGAATTAGGTTGGCTTCTCTCCTCTTTTTTATGGGGTTACACACTCTTTCAATTTCCAGGAGGTTTGCTCTCAGAGAAAATAGGTCCTAAAAGCACACTAGTTTTTTGTACATTGGGTTGCACTTTAATAACAATAATATCTGGTTTAATTGTAATGGGTGGTTTCTCAGTAGCTTTGATGATTCCACTTTTATTTATCTGTCGATTCCTATTAGGTGCATTTCAAGGTCCTTTATTTCCTGCTATGGCAGGAGGAGTAATAGCAAGATGGTTTCCTTCAGGGTCTTGGGCACTCCCCAATGGAATGACCTCCACAGCACTTGCATTGGGGTCAGCATCGACTCCTCCTATCATTGTTCTTTTGGCTGAGAGTTTTGGTTGGCAATCGACATTTTTCATGATCTCAATATTGGGTCTAATCGGCTCAATAATATGGTGGAAATATTCAAAAAACTGGCCCAGAGAACACCCTGATATCAATCAAAAGGAATTGGATTTGATAGGCGAGTCTGAATTCAACAATAATGAGATGTCTTGGTCAATGGTTAAGGAAGTGCTTGCTGATAAGAATGTTTTATTTGCTGCATTGGGCTATATGTCAATGAACTATGTTTTTTTTATATTCTATTCTTGGATTTTTATTTATTTCGTCAATATTAGAGGTTTCAGTGTTTTGGAAGGTGGTTTTCTTGCAAGTTTACCATTTCTTATGGGTGCGATAGGTGCAACTTTAGGTGGATACCTATGCGATAGGCTGCAAAAAAGCTATGGCGTCATATGGGGGCATAGAATCCCTGTTATCGTTGGTCTGGTCCCATCTGCTGGCTTCTTAATCTTTGGCTCGATTACCGAAAATCCCTATCTCGCAGTTCTTTCTTTATCTCTATGTTACGGCTTTATTGAATTAACAGAAGGGCCATTCTGGTCAGCCATAGGTTTTGTTTCAAAAAAACCTCAAGCTGCAGGTGGAATTCTTAATACAGGTGGAAATTTAGGTGGAGTACTAGCAACTCCATTAATCCCAATATTAGCAAATCAGTTTGGCTGGGTGATAGCTCTAAATAGTGGGGTATTTTTTGCTCTATTGGGAGTCTTTTCCTTCATGCAAATAAAGTTTAAATAATTGAAATGATTTCTTAAAAAAGACAAAATTTTAATATGAATGTTAACCCAAGATACAAAGTCTTGTTTGATCCCATAAAGATAGGACCAAAGACAGCAAAAAATAGATTCTATCAAGTTCCTCATGCTATGGGTTCAGGTAATGACATGCCTAACACAAGAGCTGCTCAAAGAGGAATTAAAGCGGAGGGTGGTTGGAGTGTCATTAACACAGGTTATTGTTCTATTCATCCGAGCTCAGATGATAGACCACTTCCATTTGCAAGATTATGGTCTGATAAAGATATTGCTTCTCATGTCCCTATGGTAGATGCAGTGCATGAACATGATGCACTTGCTGGTATTGAATTCTTTCATGGAGGAGCATATGCGGCTAACAGACATACACGAATGCCTCCAATCTCTCCATCTGGAATACAAGAAAAAGTAAGTGAACTTGTGGACATGCATCTTACAGGACCAAAAGTAATGGACAAGAGAGACATTAAAGATCTCATTCAATGGCATTTGGATGCAACCAAGCGAGCGATCCAAGCTGGCTTTGATATTATTTATTGTTATGCAGGAATGGGTTTTCTGCCCTATCATTTTCTTCACCCCACATTCAATAATCGATCGGATGAATACGGAGGAAGTCTAGAAAATCGTTCCAGATTAATGAGGGAATTGATAACTGAGATGAAATCAGTTGCAGGTGATAAAGCTGCAATTGCTGTTCGAATTTCAACAGATGAGTTATTAAGCTTTAAAAGTGAATCAAGTAAGAGCGAAGCTCATGAATTCTTTGAGTTAAATGGTGAATTACCTGATCTATGGGATATCAAATTATCAAAATGGTCTAAAGAATGTCCAAGCAGTAGATTTTCAGAACCAGGTCATATGGAGCCTTACAACGGTTTTGTAAAACAACTGACTTCTAAGCCTGTTGTAGGAGTAGGGTGGTTTACTTCGCCAGATAACATGGTTAGTCAGATTAATAGAGGAATTCTTGATTTTGTTGGTTCAGCAAGAGCATCAATAGCTGATCCATTCCTTCCAAATAAAATATTGGAAGGCAAAGAAGATGATATTAGAGAATGCATTGGCTGTAATATCTGTGCCTCATGTTACAACCAAGGTATACCTGTTCGTTGCACACAAAATCCATCGATGGGTGAAGAATGGAGAAGAGGGTGGCATCCAGAGAGAATAAAACCCAAATCTTCTGATAATTCAGTTCTGGTTATTGGGGGAGGTCCAGCAGGGCTAGAAGCAACTTTATCGCTTGCTAGAAGAGGGTATCCAGTCGCTATTGCAGATTCAGAAAAAGAACTAGGAGGACGAATCAATAAAGAGTCAATACTTCCTGGTATGTCTCCATATAAAAGAGTAACTGATTACCGAGTGAGTCAAATTAATCAAATGGATAATGTTGATATATACCTAGAAAATAAATTGAATCCAGATGATGTTTTGAAATTGGGATTCGATCATGTGGTAACAGCTACAGGTTCGGTTTGGCAACCCTCGATCATGGATGAAAAAACAGCGCCTATAGCCATAACTAAGACGAATAGCATTCTCACTCCTGAGGACGTGCTTAAGGGTTGTGAGCTAACATCACCGGTGATAATATTCGATTTTGATTATTATTATATGGGCGGCCTTTTGGCTGAATTTATAAAAGATTTAGGTCACGAAGTAACTATTATTACGCCCTTTGAAAAAGTTTCTCCATGGAGTTTTAATAGTAATGAGGTCACTGAAATTAAGCTGAAACTATTAGAAAAAGGTATTAAAGCTATCACTGATCATCGCATTATAGAGATAGAAGAATCATCAGTGAGAATCAATCATGAGGTGAGCAATAAGCAAAAAGATATTACCAGGGGTTCACTTGTGCTCGTCGGTAATAGAAAACAGAACGATTCGCTTTATAAGTCACTTAAGTCAAACCAAGAAGCTTTAAAAGCATCAGGCATTAAAACACTTCAAAATATTGGTGATTCTAATGCGCCAGGGGCAGTTGTTCATGCTGTCTATGCTGGTCACCTTTATGCGAATACATTTGATCAAGAAGATGGGGATTCAATCAATGAATTCAAGCTTGAGTACCCTGTAATTCAGTAATTAATAATATAAAATTGTTATTTGGAGAAATTTTATGAAAGGAGATATGCAACGTTGGACACCAAATGTAGCCTCAATTATTGAGCATGCAAAAGAGTTACATCCAACCACTGAAATCGTAAGCAGAATGATTTCTGGTGAGATTCATAGAACAAATTATGATGAAGTATGTGTAAGAGCTAGAAAACTTGCCTCAGCCCTAGAGAAAGATGGATACAAAAAAGGAGATGTCCTTGCCACATTGGCTCTTAATACTTTTAGGCATCTTGAAATGTATTTTGGTATTTCTGGCATGGGTGCAGTTACCCACACATTAAACTTCAGACTTCATCCCGAACAGGCTGTTTATATAATCAACCATGCCGAGGATAAAATAATTTTCTGTGAACTGCCTTTCATACCAATTCTTGAAGCGCTAAAAGATCAACTTAAAACTGTAGAAAAATATGTCATTCTTTGCGATGAATCAGAGATACCTGAAACAACCCTTGAAAATACAATCTCATATGAAGAATACATCAAAGATGGTGATGAAGATTATAAGTGGCCGGCTCTTGAGGACGATGCAGCCTGCGCTCTTTGTTATACCTCGGGAACAACAGGAAACCCAAAAGGGGTTTTATACTCACATAAATCTAATATTTATCATGCCACCTCAGCTTATGCAGCACTGACAATTAATAAAGATGATTGTATTTTAATGGTGGTTCCCATGTTTCATGTTTTGGCTTGGGGTATTCCATACTTTGGTCCGATGACAGGGAATAAATTGGTAATGCCAGGAATGGGGATGGAGGGCGATTCACTCTATGAACTTATTGATAAAGAGGGTGTGAACAGCGCCTTTGGTGTTCCCACAGTGTGGATGCAACTTTTAGCTTATTGCCGAGAAAATAATAAAGTCCTAGATTCAGTGAAAAATACCATCATCGGAGGATCCGCTTTATCTCTCGCTATGCTTAAAGAGTTTGATGAAGTTCATGACGTTAATGTTATCCATGCCTGGGGAATGACTGAAATGAGCCCATTAGGAACCACGAACCTACCCACAGCAGAAATGGAGACGATGAGCAAAGACGAAAAATACGCAATACAACTTAAACAAGGAAGACCTGTATTTGGTGTGGAACTTAAAATTACAGATGATAATGGTAATGACTTACCTAACGATGGAGAAGCCTATGGGCATTTGATGGTCAGAGGTCCATGGATCTTGCAAAAGTATTTTAAAGCTGAAGAAGATGCCGTTGATGAAGAGGGATGGTTCGATACTGGTGATATATCAAGTATAGATAAAGACGGTTACATGACTATTGTCGATAGAGCTAAAGATGTAATTAAAACCGGTGGGGAATGGATTAGCTCAATAGATTTAGAAAATGCAGCTGTTGGTCATCCAGAAATAGCAGAAGCATGTGTAGTCGGTGTTCCTCATCCGAAATGGGATGAAAGGCCAATTATGTTTGTGGTAACAAATTCAGGTGATGAGATTGGCAAAGATAATATTCTTGATTTTCTTTCTTCAAAAGTAGCGAAATGGTGGCTTCCTGATGAAATTATTTTTCTGAAAGAACTGCCTCATGGTGCAACGGGTAAACTTCTCAAGTTTGACTTAAGAGAAGAATATAAAAATTTATTAATTGATAAAAAATAGGATTGTGATTTCAATACATCTTTGAAGTATTTTTAGGCTATGACAAATAATTACGCACTGATTACGGGTGGCTCCTCAGGAATTGGTTATGAAATTGCCAAGAATTTAGCTGGGCGAGGATATAACATTCTTTTGATTTCAAGGAATGAGAAAAACCTACAAGACTGTTGTAATAAAATTGCAGATGAATTTAATGTATCAGCGGATTACATTTCGAGCGATCTAGCAAACAAAGACTCGGTGACTTATATTTACGAAACCTCAAAACAAAGAGGATATAGCATCGAGATATTGGTCAATAATGCTGGTTATGGAATCGCAACCCCATTTCATGTCACTTCCATAGAAGATGAAGAAAACTTCATTCGTGTTTTAGGAACCTCAGTGATCACTCTAACCAAGCTATTCGTTAAAGATATGATTAAACAGAAAAGCGGTAAAATCATGATAGTTTCTTCAGTAGCAGCATTTGCGCCACCTTCTGCAATTCAGGTTCTCTATGGGCCTATTAAAACATTTATGAATCGATTTAGTGATGCCATGAATTCTAGCTATAACCGTCTAGGAATTACTTCCACTGCTGTCTGCCCAGGTTTTACTGTGACCAATTTTCACACAGCGAGTAATGTGCAAGAAATGATGGATGCAGTCCCTTCTTTCATGAAATTCAGTGCTGAAAGAATTGCTAAAGAGGGTGTTGAAGCCATGTTTAAAGGGAAGAGCTTATGTGTTCCAACAAAGACATATAGATTCCTGGTTTTTCTACTGAGGGTCACACCATACTCTTTTATAAGATTGCTTGAAAATGTCTTGGCTCCTGGGCGATATGAGCAGAAATAAGCCTGAATAAATCACTTATCAATATGGATACTTTTGAGATAGATAGTTCAGAGATCTTAAAACCTCATGATTGGACAACCCCTATCCCGATTGCTTATGGCCCTGGCAGACTCAAGGAAATTGGTGACTTTTGTAAATCATTCGAAATTAATAATCCTTTATTAGTCACCGATAACAAAAGTAAGGATCTGGCATTTATAGAAACTTTAGAAAGATATTTATCCAATTCAGGTCTTCATTCGGAGGTATTTTATAAAATTTCTCCTAACCCTAGGGATGATGAAATAGAGAAGGGTTGTGAAATTTTTAAAATGGGCAGACACGATGCCATTATTGCCATAGGTGGAGGCAGTGCAATGGATGGAGGTAAAGCGGTTTGCTTAACGGTAAATAATGAGATTCCTCTTTGGGATTTTGAGTGGGAGAAACCAACGCCAAAAATTGGCAAGCGTAATCCTTTTCCGAAACTGATCTGTATCCCAACCACGGCAGGAACCGGAGCAGAAACAGATAGCACAGCCATGGTTACAGATCTAGAAAAGAGCATGAAATTTTGTATCTATCACCCAGACCTAAAACCATCATTGGCACTTTTAGACCCAGAATTAACTCTAGGTCTGCCAGCAAACCTAACGGCATGGACCGGGGCCGATGCCATGATCCATGCTCTAGAAGCCTATTGTGTTCCAGGAGACCATCCGCTGTGTGACGGAGCAGCTTTACAGAGTCTTTATTTGATCTCAAAGAGCCTTATTCCAGCTGTAGAAGAACCGGATAACCTTAGGGCAAGAGGAGGCATGCTTGTTGCTTCATGTTTAGGTGGTGTTGCATTTTTAAAAGGATTGGGTCTAGTCCATGCAATATCCCACATGGTCGGTGCAGAATTTGATACTCATCACGGACTAACCAATGCCATCGTTCTCCCTGTTGTGACCCGTTTTAACTTACCGGGAATGGATAAAAAAGTAAGGCGTATGTCTGAAGCGATGCAGTACAAGGATCATTCTGTAGAATCCTTCATATCCAACATTGATGAGCTTTTGGATAAAATTAATATCCCTAAAAGCTTAAATAAGATTGGCGTTCCAGAAGACAGTGCTGAGAGAATCAGCGAAAAAGCCATGCTCGATCCTGCCTACGCAACCAATCCTAGATCATCTTCATACGATCAAGTTCTTGAAATCGTCTCTGCTGCTATTTCAAAGGCAAGATAGATGCTTGAAAGTCTATCTGTCCAAGACATTGTTTCGAACATTCTTTCAAAGAAAATAAAAGCTGAGGAAGTTACAGAATTTTACCTTAATCGAATAAAAAAACTGAACCCAGTCTTAAACGCTATTGTTTCGCTTAAAGATGAAGATCTGATCAGGGATGAGGTTAAACATTTAAAACAAAGCAATGAAAATACTAAATCACTATTATTTGGTCTGCCAATGGCAATTAAAGATCTTACGGATGCAGAAGGTCTACCGACCACATATGGTCTAAAAAAGTATAACAATAACCTGCCATCAAAAAACTCGATAATGGTCGATCGGTTGATAAACCATGGAGCCATCATAATAGGAAAGACGAACACACCTGAATTAGGGCTAGGTTCGCACACCACAAATAAATTGTTTGGCCCCACATCTAATATTTTTGATCACACAAAAACAGCCGGTGGCTCAAGTGGTGGAGCCGCTTCAGCAGTGGGAGATTCTTTGCTTCCCTTTGCTGACGGTTCAGACATGATGGGTTCGTGCAGAAATCCAGCCGCTTACTCAAATCTTTATGGTTTTAGACCCACACCAGGCTTAATTCCAGAATACCGAATCATGAAAATAGATAAACAATTTCCCCTGTTATCTACACCAGGCTGCCTAACAAGAACCCCTGATGATATGGCTCTATTCCTAGATGCTGTATCCGGTAAACACCCCTTAGACCCATTCTCCATAGATCCTGGATTCTCGTTTAGAAAAGAAAGTGATCATGATTTCTCTGAAATCAAAATTGGATGGCTTTCAAACATGAATGAATCATATAAATTTGAAGCAGGAATAATGGATCTTTGTGAAAAAAAGTTAAAAGAGTTAGATAAAACTCAGATGCACGTCTCAAGTCTAGTGTCAGACATTAATACAAATATGTTATGGGATAGCTGGACAACGCTTCGTGCAAAAAATATTTTTGATTATTTGACAGAAATGAAATTAGAAATGAACGAGGAATTAGGTCTACCAGTTAGATGGGAATACGAAAAGGGTAGGGGCTTAAAATCCAAAGATATTGAGACATCTCTTGATCAGCGGAATGAATGCAATATTGTCGTGGAGAAATTATTTATGAAATATGATTTTCTTGCAATTCCTTCTGCACAAGTTTTCCCATTTGATAAGTCATTAGAATACCCCGATCAAATAGCAGGCTATAGTATGGATACCTATCATCGGTGGATGGAAGTAGTTATCTTGGCAAGCCTTTTTGGTTTGCCAACGATGTCAGTCCCAATTGGCTTTAATAAAAATGGGTTACCAATGGGGATGCAAATAATTGGCAAGCAGGGCGACGACTTAAAAGTGGTGTCCTTTGCTAAAAGGTATCATCGTATTTTTAATTACTCTTAAAGCAAACAAATAAGCAATGTTAAGCATATTTAAACAAATAGATTCTTTTAAGGAACGAATTGCCATCGAGTCTAATAATAAGCAATTCTCATATTCCTATCTAATAGAACAATCAGATTTGATAGCTTCATCTTTACTGGATGATAAACCAGATTTAATGGAAGAAAAGATAGGTCTGTTAATGAACCCCGATATTGAATATATCTCTTCACTTTGGGGTATATGGAAGGCAGGGGGTATTGCTGTTCCTTTGAGCCTTTCAGCAAAAGAGAATGAGCTAAAACACTGTATTTCTGACTGCAATATAAAACTTATTATTTCCTCTAAGTCATGTGATGCAAAACAACATTTACCCAACAAAGAAGGACTGGAGGTTAAGCATCTGGAGGACTTTAATTCCCAAGTAATAAACAATCTTCCTGAAATCTTACCAGAGAGAAAAGCTATGATTCTCTATACCAGTGGCACTACCAGCAAACCTAAAGGTGTTATCTCGACACACAAGAATGTCGAATCACAAATAACGGCATTAGTTAAAGCTTGGGAATGGACCAAAGATGATCACATACCTCTTTTTCTTCCATTGCATCATATTCATGGAATTATTAATTCCCTTTCTTGCCCACTTTATGTTGGAGCTAAAGTGACAATGTTAGGTTCATTTGAAGCTGAGAAAGTTTGCAATCAAGTTGCTTCAAAAAATTTTAGTGTTTTTACAGCTGTTCCAACTATTTACTTCTCACTCATAGAAGAATTAGAAAACTCCAATAATAAAGACCTTTTTGAAGGTTTTAAGAAGATGAGGTTAATGATGTCAGGTTCTGCAGCTCTGGCTCCAGAAATACATAAAAAATGGAAAGAACTAACAGGACAAGAACTTCTTGAAAGGTACGGGATGACAGAAGTTGGTATGGCACTTTCAAATAAACTCAACGGTGAAAGAAGACCAGGATCAGTAGGAGTTCCTCTTCCGGGAGTTGAAGTGAGGCTAGAAGATGATAATGGAGTCACAATAAATAGTGAAGGCGAAGCAGGGCAATTATTAATTAAAGGACCTCAGGTATTCCAAGGCTATTTAAATCTTGCTGATAAAACTAAAGAATCATTTAAAAACGGCTGGTTTGCAACAGGCGACGTTGTCATGCTTGAAAAAGGCTATTACAAGATCTTAGGCAGAGATTCTGTGGATATTATTAAATCGGGAGGATACAAGATCTCAGCTCTAGAGATAGAAGATGTTCTCCTAAGAAATCCTGAGATAAAAGAGTGTGCTGTTGTGGGTATACCAGATGATAAATGGGGAGAAATCGTTGCTGCAGCTGTAGTGATTAAGGAAGAGATAATTCAATCAGAGGAAATCCAAGCCTGGTGCTCTAGTTACTTGTCGGACTATAAAATACCAAGAAGAGTGATCGTAATGAAAAACCTTCCCAAAAATTCGATGGGCAAAATTACGAAACCTAAACTAAAAGAAGCGCTTGAAGATAATTAGTCTCCAGCGAGTAAAGAATTGTAATCTGCCTCGCTAATAACACGAACACCTAGATTCTCAGCTTTAGCTATCTTTGCTGGTCCTACTTTTTCTCCACATATTAAAAGATCTGTTTTCGAGGAAACCGAACTTTGTACCTTAGCTCCAAGTTGCAGTGCATTTTTTTTCATCTCATCCCTTGATCCAAACACCATTTTTCCAGTAAAGATAAGCTTCATACCGCTTATAGGGGAGTTAATAGTCTTTGTTTCAGAAAGCAATGGTGTTTGGATAAGGTTGAAGTCAAGACCAAGCATATATCGAATTGTAGGCCATCGCTTGGATAAACCCTGGACGATATCTGCTGATGAAATTTCTGCAAATCCTTCTATTGCCATAATTTCTTCTTGGGTTATCTTGTCAAGTTCTTCAATACGCATATGTTCAAGTAAACGTCTTGAATCGCCTTTCCCTAATTGAGGAATCCCAAACGCTCCGAGAAAACGCCAATCCTCAGTTTCAACACTCAAGGATCGATCCAACTCTCTTCTTAGATTCTTTGATTGGCCAGGACCAAACCCAATACTTTGAAAATCCTCCTCGTTTGAAGCATAAATCTTCTCTAATGTATCGATACCTCCAGCAACTAATTTTTTAATACTCTTGGAACCAAATCCATCGACCTGTCCATGAATCTTAAAAAAGTGTTCGAGTGTGTTTTCCATCTGGGCAGGGCATTCAGAGTGATTTGTACACACTAGAAAATCACGATGCCATGTCAATTCCTGGCCACAAGAAGAACATGTATTAGCAATCTTTGTTTTAGAAGCTGCTTTTATAACATCTACAATCTTAGGAATAACTTCACCGGAACGCTCAACGGAAATAACAGCTCCTTTACCAAGTTTTAGTGCTTTAACATTACCTGCATGGTGGGCTGTTACTCTCGATACATTTGCCCCCGATAGCTCAATAGGCTCGACTTCCAGAACCGGGGTAACACGTCCAGTTCTCTTGGTTTGCCAAACAATATTGATGACAGTGGTTTGCTTGGTCTCAGAACGCTGTTTAAGAGCAATCTGCCAGCGATGATGATGGCTCGTTGAGCCAAGCTGCGTCTTTAGAGAACTATGTGTAATTTCAACAACAACTCCGTCTGTTGGGTATTCGCAGGATTCCAGAACCTTCTGTTGAATCTGTTCATGATTATCAATGAGTTCATTAAAACTTCCTTCCCAGCGATCCATTGTGGAGTAGGGGACAAACCGGACTGCTCCATCTTTAAGTGCTTCGATAAAATCCTCGTTGACCTCATCTGAGTTGACGACTCCAACACAGATATTTCGCGGATGAGCGTAACCCAATTGTTTTAGATTTTTTTCAAAATAATCTGTGGTCATCACCAGCTCACCAACCCCAGGGGTACCTTTCCCGACATTAACCACGCCTTTATCAAAACAAGAAGTAATATCATTTCCATGAGTGCCGTCACCGCGAGTGGCTAAAAGTCCATCCTCACGATATACCGCAGCTAGTCCGTCTAATTTTGCAGTGGCAATTACGCGAATCTCATCTGAATCTATGGTTTGTTTATTTGCTTCTTTTAAAACCCTATTCACCCATTTTTGAGTCTCTTCTACGGAGTATGATTTTTCAATACTGAGCATTGGTTCTGAGTGTCTTAATCTGCCTGTGCCAAAATCAGGCTCTTCTTCAATTTTATTTAACAAAGGGTGCTCAGGTTGTCGTTTTCGCAGTTCTGCTAAATAAATATGATCGTAAGTATCATCATCAATAATAGGGGAGCCATTTCTATAGGCCAATGAAGCTTCCTCTAAGAAACTTACTAGTTTTGATGTTTTCCACAATTTTGGATCTTGATTACTCATTTATTAATAAATTTTTGATTAAGTTCTAATTTTAATGATTGCTTCATCATTATGTGTTGCAGACAAATAATATAAACACTTTAATAGGTTAATTTTATCATAATCAAGCACTTAGTTATCTTTTGAAATTACTAATAAAGGTGCTAATTTATTGAAAGATGTGGAGCAATACCTTTAAGCTTACAAAAAAAGTGATTTACAGCTATTTTGAGCTCAAAAGTGTCCATATAGACACAAAATAAACGCTTTATACCAAACCTGGACACAATAAAGTCATTATAAACACTAGTAAAAGACTCCATAAACACACCTAAAAACCCTAATTAAACCCTTTATTTATAAGAATAGTGGGCTTATGTAAGCCTTATTTTATAGATATATATATGCGTATAATATATATTATGTAAAGTTATTTATATCTATATAATAGAATATATATCTATATATTTCATATATTTATAGATACTTATTAATGTTT
>ENA-UPTF01000143-UPTF01000143.1-marine-metagenome-genome-assembly--contig:-NODE-143-length-49335-cov-10.865118_pt1 | contig 49335 bp, 59 predicted proteins | sample MGYA00238166_ERZ767019 | MGnify/ENA primary metagenome ERZ767019 (study PRJEB28930, sample SAMN06266391) | marine metagenome | isolation source: Sea water from 250 m depth | place: Atlantic Ocean... | reverse complement strand
ACTTTTTTTGCAACCTGTTGTTTTTCTTTCTGCAATCTTTGTGATGGAACAGTGATTTTTTTTGCGTAATTTAATACGGGATTCATTTCCTTCCTTTCACAACCAACAGATCTGTATAAATCGGACCATTTGGAGTAAGTTCACTTTTCTTTAATTTAACCTCAGAAATCATCTGTTTTCCAAAATAATGGCGTGAGAGTTTTTCTAACTCGTTTGTTATATCTCCAATTTTATTTTTAATTCTGAACATTGTAACATGTGGCTTAAATTTTTTATCCGGGCTAAATCCAAAACGTAATAATTTTTTCTGTATGTTAATCACTAATTCTTCTAATTCGTTTATGCCATCACTTGTTCCAACCCAAACTATTCTTGGATTATTAGGTTTAGGGAAAACCCCAACGCCTGAAAGACTTATCGAAAAAGGCACAAATTCTAAATCACAAAGATCTCTAGAAATTTTTTCAACCATCTGATCAGCAACTTCACCCAAAAACTGTACAGTAAAATGCAAGTTCTGAATTTTTACTGGTTTGGCATTTATTTTTAATTCAGACTGAATCTTACTGATAGAATCTAAAACATTTTTGTCGTTTATTTCGATCGCAACAAAAATTCGCATTATGTTTTTTTATTATTATGTTTTTAATTACTTTCGGAAACTTCATACGCTGGCATTGATACATAATTTCATCTTGGTAAAACTCATAGTTTGTCTTACTGGCATGCCTGGTTCGGGCAAGTCAACAATTGTCTCGGCATTAAAATCAAAAGGTATTGAAACTCTAAATTTAGGTGATGGTGTTCGCGCAGAAGCAAAAAGGCGTAATTTAGAACCATCTGGTGATAATCTAGGCAAGCTAATGTTACAATTGCGTGAAAAAAATGGCCCCGGTGCGATAGCAAATTTACTTACAGATCAAATTCAGAATTCACAATCTAACATAATTATTATTGATGGTATTAGATCAATAGCAGAAATTGAAGTTTTAAAAAATGTTGGATCTGTAAAACTGTTATCTATAGAAGCAACAGCAGATACTCGCTTTAAATTTTTGAAAGCGCGTGGGCGTTCAGATGATCCCGAAACAAAGGAAAAATTTGCAGAACGTGATAATAGGGAGATTAGTGTAGGAATTGATCAATCAATATCAATTGCAGACGAAACCATTTCTAATAACGATCTTACATTAGACGAACTTACTGAACTCGCACACACAGTAATCAAAAAATGGATTGATAATTGACACCACTAAACGTTGATTGTAAAATATCTGCATATTGTATGATAAACACATCAGAGGATGTTAACAAAATACAAACAGCTATATCGAATGTTCTTATTGATATGAATGGAAGGATATCTGGAAACTCTTTCATCGCAAATTCGAACAATTATGAGTCATTAACAAAGATCTATGAAACTATACGAGGAAAAAACAGTCAAAATACATACCGACGTCATCTAAGAGCTAATATTGATAAAAACTCTACCTGGTTTTATCTAAACAAACAAGCAGCTTTTGTAGATGTTATAGCAATTTGTAATGAAGCAGACGAATCACCTTTAGGCCCAATAAAAATAGTGTTACACTCTAAAAACATTGAAGATGTTATAGAATGGCTTGTTTCTGAAACTGAATAATTACTAAAATTTCCACTCATCAGAGAGATTATTCCATAAAGGGCGGAATGGAGTAATGTCTTTCTCTATTTCACCTTCAATCCTGTTTGAAATTGCAAACCAAAAATTTTCTAACGCATCAATACCACCGTCTTGAAACAATTCTTTACCAACTTCACTAATTCTTGTCTTTTTTGTTTCTACCTCTGGCGAGTCAGGATTTTGCAGACAAAATGTGAATAAGTCAATCAGTTCTTCTTCAAGCATAAAATCCATAATTAAGTAACCTCAATTTTTAATTGATCATTAGCAGCTATTACAGAACTATGAATTGACTTTGCTTCTTCCAACAACACTTTCTCATCATTATATCTAGCAGAAAAGTGAGTGATAATTAAATTTGACACCTTAGCATTTTGTGCAAGTGTCGCTGCTTCTTTTGCAGTAGAATGACCAGACTCCGCCGCTTTTTCTTTCAATTCATCTGAAAAAGTAGAATCAAAGATCAAATAATCACAGGCATTGAAAAACTCCTCCAATTCTTTTGTGGGTCGAGTATCACCAGAAACTCCAATTTTCTTACCAGCTATGTTTGGTCCCATTACTTGTGAGGGTTTTATTGTTTTATTTTCAATTGTAACTTCCTCACCACATTGTAACGTATGCCACAACTTTCCCTTTGGAACCCCAAGTGCAATTGCCTTATCAGGATAAAACTCTCCAGGCTTTTCTTTTTCCTTGAAAAGGTAAGAAAATACAGTAACAGAATGCTCAGCTTCACAAGCATATACTTCGTATTTCTCCTCATTCACAACCAATCCATTATTTACTGAAGTTATTAAAACTGGAAACGACAAGCCAAAATTCATAACTTTCATGTTTGTTGCAATAAACTCTTCAATTCCATCAGGTCCGTAAATCTCTATTGGCTCAGTTCTATTTTGTAATGTCATTGTTTGTAAAAATCCTAAAATTCCAATACAATGGTCTCCATGTAAATGCGTGACAAATATTTTCATTTTTTTATTCCAACCAAGACCTGATTTGAGGAAAGAAACTTGTGCATTTTCTCCTGCATCAAACATCAAGATTTCTCCTTCTCTGATTAAACACATACATGTTGTATTACGCTCAAGTGTAGGCTGTGCCCCTCCAGTTCCCAGAAAAATAATTTCCATCATTATTGAACAGCCTGTGCTATTACTCCAGATACGTCAACCTTTGAGATACTTCTCGGAATTGTATTTGTACTTATGATTTGCGTAACTCCTGCCTTTTTGATATTTTTCTCTGCATCACCCACTAGTAATCCATGTGTACAAACAACAAAAACTCGTTTGCATTTCTGCTTTTTTAGAAAGCGAGTAGCCTTAACAACACTACCACCAGTACTTATTATATCATCAACTATTATCAAATCCTTCCCATTAACATCGGCCTTAGTTGATTGAATACTCACCTTACCAGTTTTTCTATTTCTGGATTTTTTCAACGTTATAAAATCAGATTTTAAAACATCTGCAAATTTTTTTGCACGTAATGAACCGCCTGCATCAGGTGATATAACTACTGGGTTTTTCAATTTCAGTTTTTTTAAATATTTGGCAAGTTCTGGTATTGCTGAAATATTTTCTGTAGGAATTTTAAAATGACGTAATGCAGTTTTACTATGTATATCCACAACAATAGCCTTTTTTGCGCCAGCTGCCTGTAGCATCTTTGCAACTACACCCATTGTGACTACTTCCCCATTAAGAAACTGTCTGTCTTGTCTTGCATAACCCACGTAAGGCATTATTGCATAAATCTTTGAGGAGATTTTCTTGGCTTCAGAAATTATTGATAATATTTGTAATAGATTTGTATCAACAGGAGGGTATGTTGATTGAACTACCAACACCACACTTTTCTTCAGATTGTGTCTAAAAGTAATTTTACTTTCACCATCAGGAAAAGTTCTTGTATCTGCATCTACGTATTTTGCCTTTAATCGTCTGGCAATACGCTTAGCCAAATCTTTAGACGCATTACCACCAATTACAGTGAAGTTTACCAACATTAGATCGAACTAAAACAGATTCTTAAATCTTACAGAATCTATTCGTCACCCTCACCGCGTGCCAAATCACCCATACCAAATTCATCAACCGCTTGCTTACGCTGATCTTCAAATTCAGAAATCTCTTGTGATTCTCTCTTTTCATCTCCTTGGTAGACAGTTCTAATTGGCCATGGAATTCTAATATCATATTTTTTAAATTCTTCATACATGATAAGACGCATAGCACTTTTCATTTGGAATTGTGCGCCATACGAATTAACATAAACCCAAAGAGAAAAGTCAAGTGAAGAATCATTGAATTTGTTAAAACGTACAGTTGGTTGATCTACATCAACGTGAATATCTTTGTCACATCCACAACTTGGTTTATTTTGATCGAGGTAAGGACAACGTTTTTGCGCAGCAACATGACTTCCTTTTGAATTTTTTACTTCAATTAGTGCACGTTTTCCTATCTTAACCAAGATAGATGCAACCTGTTTTGGGTCATTAAGATATGAGACACCAACATCTACGACAGCTGGTACTAACTGAATTTCTTTTGTGAAATTAATTATTTCTGCAGTAACTAACTGTCTTGTAGGAATTATTGCTAATGATTCGTTAAGACCATGTCTAATGTAAGTAACCCTTGGAGTTATTCTGTGTACATAACCATTGTAACCACTTTCTAGTTGAACTCTATCTCCTTCAGTAAACACTTTATCTTTTCTAATTAGAATATATGCAAAATAATTTTCTAATGTTTCTTTTAATGCTAATCCAACACCGAGCGCCATACCACCAGTAGCAGTAGCTAAAACGAAAAGATCAACACCCCACCATCCAACCACACCGATAACAGTGGCAACAAAAATACCAATAGGAAGAACTTGCTTAGCTGATTTGGGAACACGTTCTTCTTGTAATTGCTGATGGCCAGCTGGTTTTGCTGCAGGAATTATTGGATCATATCCTTTTTGTCTTCTCACTTCTCTCCATACATCAACAGCGTAGATTTCTTGAGGTTTTGTACCAAGTACAAGTTTTCTTCCTGTTTCATTATTCCCACTCCTACAATCATTAAGATACTTTTGATATTTTTTCCTCTCTGCCTCCTTCCAATCTTCAATAGGATCCTTCACCATCTTTTCATAACTTCCTATTGTAACGCCCTTACTTGTTCTATAATTTTCTAAGAAATTAAGCCCCTCTTTTGTTTGCAGATTTTTTTCAAAATCTTCCATTGTCAAATCTTCTGGAGGAGTTTTTGGTGGAATCCACTTGAAAATTTTATGAAACAATCCATCCTCATCATCCTTAAAACCCTTCATATCTTTCCATTTTTCAAAATCTTCTGTTTCGAGTTTTGTTTTTTCTGCTTTATTCAATCCAATTGGTATTAGATGAGAAACTGTGTAGCCAATAACAAGTATGTTAATTGTGTTTAGTATCTTTGCAAATGTTTCGAGAGCTTCTACTGAGCTAGGGTTAACTGCATCTGTCTCCGTAAACTGGATGAATAAATTTATTGAAGTAACTAATCCAATTGCAAAAACAGACAGCATCGCAGTACGGGCAAACCTTGCTACATGTGGACGTGTATAGCTGAATTCTTTACTGGACAACCATTTACCAAAACCTCTGTATGATGATGCGAGTATAACCAAACCGATAATCAGAACTCCCATCAGAACCTGAAGAGATGTATCTGATGCTAATAGATCCGAAACAGTCTGAAATTCCCCTGCCGAAAATTCACTAAGATCGTCAACCATTGCCCCTATTCACGAATGAAACTGCCTAAATGTCAGAGTTATACTCAATCAGTCAGTAGTTATTTAAACAAATATCAAAATTTTTTATAAAAATTTACGCCTATTTTGCCATTTTGAGCCAAGATTTAACAATGATATCTGATAAAATATGTAATGACAGAGCAGCAAACAATGTGGTCAATAAACGAAACCACATCGATTAAATCTTATACTTTACAAAATTTTCGCACTATTCCCGAAATTCAGCAGATGTCAGAGGAAGCACAATTTGAGATGGAAGTTGTTGGTAATGTACTTCCTTTTAAAACGAACAATTATGTCGTTGAGCAACTTATTGACTGGAATAACATTCCAAAAGATCCTATGTTTGTTCTCACATTTCCTCAAAAAGGCATGTTAATTCCTGAGCATTATGATAAAATGGCAAGCACTCTAAAGAGTGGAGCAGATAAAAAAGAGATTCAAAGAGTTGCAAATGAGATTCGCTTAAAATTAAATCCACACCCAGCTGGTCAGATGGAACTTAACGTTCCACAGTTAAAAGATGGAACAAAACTTTATGGAATGCAGCACAAATATGACGAAACTTGTCTTTTCTTTCCAAGCCAAAGCCAAACTTGTCATGCTTATTGTAGTTTCTGTTTTCGATGGCCTCAGTTTGTTGGTATGGATGAGATGAAATTTGCAATGAAAGAAGGAGAACAATTAGTACAATATCTGAGGGAGCACCCAGAGATAACAGATGTTTTGTTTACTGGAGGGGATCCTATGATTATGAAGGCTAGTATGTTTTCTGTTTATACTGACGCCTTACTTGACGCTAAATTACCAAACCTTAAGACAATTAGAATTGGAACCAAAGCTGTATCGTACTGGCCTTACAAATTTTTAACAGATTCTGATGCTAATGAAACTCTGGAAAATTTTGAAAAAATAGTAAAAAGTGGAACACATCTAGCTATAATGGCTCATTTTAATCACCTTGTTGAACTTTCGACTGATCCAATAAAGGAGGCAATCAAACGCATAAGAAACACTGGCGCCCAAATTAGAACGCAATCACCAATTTTGGCTCACATAAACGATGATGCAGATATGTGGGCAAAGATGTGGCAAAAGCAGGTTTCATTGGGTTGCATTCCATACTACATGTTCGTTGTTAGAGATACGGGGGCTCAACATTATTTTGGAGTACCTCTAGTAAAGGCAGAAAAGATCTTTCGATCTGCATTTAGGAAAGTTAGTGGTCTAGCAAGAACTGTTAGAGGACCAAGTATGTCAGCTACTCCTGGCAAAGTGCATGTTCTTGGCGTATCGGAAATTAATGGACAGAAAGTAATGGCCTTACAGCTATTACAAGGAAGAGAATCGGAATGGGTTGGTGTACCATTCTTTGCAAAATATGATGAAAATGCAATCTGGCTTGATGATTTAGAGCCTGCTTTTGGTGAAAAATTCTTCTTCGAAGATGATCTTAAGGCAAAATATACAAAAACCACCTAAACTACTATAATTCCGGTTTTTATTAGATACTGTATTCCAGAAACAAACGTATTATCATCAATTTGATCAGAAGCCCACCAGCCTGCATTGTTTTTTATCCATTCAGGAACTTCTTGTGACTCCGAAGATCCTGACGTTTCAGTAGGAGGTATCGTCATTATTCCTTCCTTTATCAGAAATTGAATCCCTTGAAGAAATGCAGAATCATCAATTTGGTCAGAAGCCCACCATCCTGCATTATTCTTTATCCATTCAGGAATAGATATTTCAGGAGTATTAATTCGATTTACAATTACCGGAAGACTAGCAGTAGCTAATTCATTACCACCTAGATTTTCAAACTTCAATATCATAAGCCCACTAACATTTTCAGGAACAAGAAATTCAACTGTATTATGTTCAGTTCTTAAATCAGTACTAATACCATTTTTTTGTAAAAGCTTTTTTCCATCATAAATAATTGATAGGTCATAACTTGCTGAAACAGGTTTATCTAACAAAAATACATCAAGAATATCAAATACAAATGTAGTTTTTCCTCCCGATTCTATTTTTAATGGATTCCAACTCAAACTTATTTTAAACTGACCATTCTCAGTAACTGTACCAAGTAAATTTTCATCTTTTGGTTTAATATCAAATTTAATCTCATTTGAATTTTGTAATTTTTGAGATAACTCTGATATCTCTTTCTGACTTATCACTAAATGTACAATTCGATTTTCGTCAGAGAAATCATCCACGGTGATATCATCATCTAATATATCTAAACCATTAACTTTTGCCGAAAAATCTTTTACCATTAAATCTCCAAACATTTTTGGAACAAGGAGTTCCTGGTGTATTACTGATACCTGTTCAATATTTTCTTTGGACCAATCAAATGGCATAGAATAGCTAATTACTCGATTTTGTTTATTATAATTAAAATCATTTTCAGTTTGATCATAATATGTAACTATACCCAATTTTTGTTGTCCAAAATTAGGATCATCTATATCATAATAGGTTGTATCAGGGAAAGATATTCCTGCATCATAATCAATTGGCGGAGAAAGGAAATTTGTATATCCTTCAGCTGTTGTTATTAATATTTTAAAATTATATAACCCACCTGAATGGAATGTATTTCCATGCACATTCATAATTTTGTTAGGACCCAATATTGAACTAAGCAAATCCGTGTCTTCTTCACTAGTTATGATATTTTCTGATTCAGTAGGAATTAATCTTATAACAAATATGCCATCATCTCTTTGACCACTTACATCAAACAATGTTTGATTTTGTTTTGTCGCCATAATGAAAAACGTGACATCGTTAATTGTTACTCCATCAGATGTATCAAACAGCGTAAACGATATTTCCCGTGTATCAGTATCAACTATCATATTAGATGATATTTCAAGCGCAACTTGTTTAGAACCTAGATCTACCGGTGGCAAAATTTCATAGCCTAAGCCATGCCCATATGAATCGGGAATTACAAAAAATATGGTTAATATCAGTATAGACGAAGTAAAAGCCAGAAATTTCTTATCAAACATACCAAATCACGCTTTTCTGAATTATTTCAGCATTTGTGCCTAAAAAATAAACACCCTTTAGTACATGGTTTATAAAGTCTATGAGATTACATTTACAATCCGAGATAAAATGGTAAATAAAAATAAAACAAAAGAAAAATGTCCAAGATGTGCTAAGGGTACCTTGGTTACTGATGTTGAATCAGGAGAAATGTTTTGTTCTAAATGTGGTTTTGTATTAACAGACAAAGTACAGGAGTCTGGACCAGAATGGAGATCTTTTACTCAAGACGAACATGGTGATCGAGCTAGAGCTGGAGCTCCTACATCATTAACAATGCATGATATGGGACTTGCGACAATCATTAATCCTGCTAACAAAGATGCAGCTGGAAGACCATTAACATCTACAATGAAAAGTACTATTGAACGACTTAGAACTTGGGATAGTAGAAGCCAAGTACATGAACCTGTTGATCGAAATTTCAGACAGGCATTTAGTGAACTAAACAGATTAAAAGATAAACTTGCAATTTCTGATGCTGTAATAGAAAAAGCAGCTTACATTTACAGAAAAGCACTAGACAAAGGTCTGGTTAGAGGAAGATCAATTTCTGCTTTGATGGCATCAGCATTATATGCTGCTTGTAGAGATACTGAGACTCCAAGAAATCTTAAAGATGTAGAAAAAGTTGCAAACATAAAAAGGAAAGATATTGCAAGATGTTATAGATTACTTGTAAAAGAATTAGATCTAAAAATGCCAGTTACCGATTCTGTTCAATGTGTAGCACGTATAGCAAGTAGGATTGGTATTCAAGAAAAAACAAAACGTTATGCAACAAAAGTTTTACAAGCCGCACAAAAAAATGAGGTATCTGCAGGAAAGGATCCTATGGGATTAGCAGCAGCCGCATTATATCTTGCATGTGTAAAAAATGGTGAAGATAAAACACAAAGAGATATTGCTGAATCAGCCAATGTAACAGAGGTTACAATTAGGAATCGTTACAAAGGACTGAAAGAAGCATTTACGATGTAATTATTTTTCGCTCTGAACATAACCACCATCCTGACTTTCTGGAGGCGGAATTTTTTTTGCACCACCCAAACCAATTGTGGTAATAATAACTGATGTTATAACAACAAAGAAGATTATCTGTGGATACGCTTCAGCATTTGGAAGTCCCATTGATAATGGAAATGTAGCTAACACTGCAGCAGCTAAACCACGCGGAATCATCACAGAAGTTACCTTACGATCAAGTTTAGAAAAACCTCTAACCAAAACTGATTTCGTTAAAATTATTCTACCAATATAGATTGCAATTCCAGCTATAACACCAAAAATGACATATTCTATTTGTGTAAAGCTTGCTAGCAAGCCTACAAAAACAAAGAAAAATGCTCTTACCAAGAAAGTGACCTGGCTATGCAAAGAATTGTCTATGGTATCCTCTGGAAATTTGATTTTAAGAATTCGTGAAAAGTATGTCTTTTTTCCAAGCATTAATCCAAATACGAGAGCTGTTAACGCTCCTGATTCACCAAACGAAGTGGCTAAGAAAAATAGCATAAAGACCATGCCGATTGTAAGCATGTAGCTATGCTGTGCATTTTTCAGCTTTGATATAACAAACATCCAAGGAATGCCAACACCAAGACCTAGCACAAGACCAACTACAACGGCTTTTCCTATTGTTATCCCTAATAGATCAAGGCTAAATTCTCCAGATAACATTGCCTCAAATAAAACGAATGCAATGATCACAGCAAAAATATCAGTTAATGCTGACTCAAAACCAAGCATGGATTTGGCATCATCAGAAATGTGGATCTTTTTAAGCAGACCAAAAACAATGATAGAACTACTGCCTCCAAGTATTGAACCAAGCAAAATACTGTCTATCCATTCCCAACCTAAACCATAATGAGCAAGCGCAGCAACAATACTAACTGATACTGCAAAACCCACAATTACAAGAATTACAGCAAAATGTGCAGTTTTCAAGACTTTTCCAATATGAAGATTTAATCCACCATCAAACATGATAACTATCAACGCTACAGCTGCAAAATAGGGGACAATCTGCAACACTGCTTCTGGTTGAATTATTCCCAAAATCGGTCCAATAATTATACCTAAAACCATCAAAAACAAAATGTCTGGAATACCTGTTCTTTTGAAGAATGCTTCTCCTAAGACACCCATTATTATTACCACACTGGCAGCAAGTAGCAAAATTGGTGCGGAGGCAACTAGAGAATCTCCAAATGATACATCAGCTATAATATTTTGTAAATTCACAATTCCTTGAAGAAGAAAATTTGAATCAAATTGTTCCCTGCTTGCATCAGGTATGGGGTTTTTTTCAAAATATGACTTTAGCATATCTCTTACATTAGAACCAGAAAAATCGTTGAAATCAATATTTGAGAAAACACCATCCTTGAAAAATGAAACAAAATCATCCAATAAGGCAAAAAATACCAAATTCATACCTAATCAAGCCATTTTGTCGTTTAAAACAAGAATCTGTCAAGCTACCTTGATTTAATGATATGACTAGATCCATGCTCATTTATGAATAAATTATAAGCTACGATACCAAATTTTGAATTATTGAGTGCAACAGATACGCTAAGGGATGATCATAAACAGATCAAAAGATTAGATAAGATAATTTCAAAATGTTCTTCCGATATTTCTTCTGGCAAAACCATTCCATTTCATGATTTGGAAAAGATCACTTTGATCATTTCAGAGTTTTTAGATTCGATTCATTATTCTAGAGAAGAAGATTCATACTTTCCCTGTGTTGCTAGTTATGATCATCTCAAAAAAGAGATTCGAGCATTGTTGATCGAGCATGAGTTCAGCCGAAACATAGCCTACAAAATTACCCTTCATCTAAAACGTTGGAAAGATGGAGAAGATTCTAGTGAACCTGTAGCGCGGTTCCTAAGAACCTATTCAATTTATCTAAATGATCATATATCAAAGGAAGAGGATTTTTTTGAGCGAGCAGAGAAAGAGATTATTTCTAAAGAAGAGGAAAAGGACATGTTTGAACAGTTTCAATCAGATATGGCGATCGCCAAAAAAATGGAGTCTATTTTAGAGGATATAGATTATTTGGAAAATCAGACGTGGTTTAAGAATTAAGCCTAAGTTGTTAACTCTGGTTTTAATGTCCAAGCAATACCTAGTATAATAAATGGAATTGATATTATACCTATAATTGGCATAAGATTGATTATTTGATCTTGGGTAATATCTGGTGAAGTAAATAGCCATGGTAATGGGAGTGTAGATATCAACCATAATGATGCAAGCAGGATTATGACATTCCGCTTATTTTTTTTCTGTTTATCCAAATAATCACTTTAATTTAGTATTGAAAACATGGCTTTTTATTTCATTGGAATGAGTTGAATGCTTACAGGTCCTTTCAAACTTCCATTCGGATCTATGATAATCTTCACCTTTTGTGATTTGTCAGAACTGATATTCTTCTCACCCAAATACTCCCAAGTATACCACGAAGACATTTCATCCTGAACTAGAGTTCCTTGTAACTCAAAATCTTCATAGAACGAAATTGTTTTTCCCATCAACTTTACGGATAGTTTTTTCGGACTATCACCGTTTGGCACGAATCCAAACTCATAAGTTCCTTCTTCAATGTCAAATACCTCAACATAAACTCCATTTTCATACAAGGCTGGATCAGCCAAAGTGACATGGAAGATATCAGAATTTCCAAACTGAATATTATCTGGATTATCTGGGTTTATCTGGGCTCCAACAAATACCACACCTATGATGACTGCTAGTATGATGCCTCCAATTATTGGTTTTTTACTCACAAAGTTCGTGATGTTTACTAGTAAATTTAGTCATCGAATTTTAATTAACTGTAAACCATAATTCACACGGTCTACTAATAACAAATTTTACCACAAAATCGCATGACTTCACTTTCAAGTAAATGGTCAAAGCCACAGAAGGCTGGAATATCTGAACGTATTAATAATATAATTAAACCAGGCGGTGCATTAAAACCACGAGTAGAAACCGCCATAAAAAAATTACAGGCTCAAGTTGCAAAATTAGATGCTATGCTCTCATCATTAAACAGTAGAGATGAGAAAATTTTTCAAAGAATTGTAACTGCAACACAACAACATGATACTTACACTTCTAAGGCATTATCAAAAGAACTAGCTGAAGTTCGTAAAGTACGCCGTGTTCTTGGTAATGCAAGAATGGCTATAGAACAAATTGAATTACGATTAACTACATTCCATGATTTGGGAGATACAGTAGTAACTGTGATGCCAACCATAGGATTAATGAAAAACATGAAAACATCACTTGCCAAGTTTATGCCTGGTGCAGACCAAGAGCTTAACAACATGGCAGAAATGTTAGGTGGTTTAATGACTGAAACATTCCATAGCAGTGATGCTTCATTTGGAGTTGATACGGCTATGAATTCTGAATCAGAAAAAATCTTGCAAGAAGCAGGTGCCGTTGCAGAACAACAGGCTGGAGCTAAATTTCCCTCTATGCCAGAAGAGATATCAGAACCTTCTTCTTCATCACGTTTTATGTGATAGATAACTTACTGATCAACCAGAATTAGATTTTGATTCTTTGAATCTTTTAATTTTATCTGCTTCAGCAGCCAATATTTTATCAATACCTGAAATTTTATCACGTTGACCGTAAATTATATTGCCCACTTCATCGGCTTCCTTTTCCACACCAGCTCTTTTGTTAGTTAAGTATTCTAACCCACTATTTTCTTCTTGTATGAATTCGTTTATTTTACTAAGCTTTTCTTTTAAATTTTTAATATCCACTGATTCATCTTCAATATCTTTTTCCAATTTTGTTCGTTTGTCTTTCAGGTTTTTAACCATCAAACCAACATAATCTATAGCATCTTCCAATTTTGCTCGTTTGTCCATCAAAGATCCTATTCCAATTTGTGATGATGTAGATTCCTCAGCAGGTTGAGAATATGATGATGGTTCTTCAGCAGGTTGAGAATATGATGATGGTTCTTCAGCAGGTTGAGAAAATGATGATGGTTCCTGAGCAGGTTCAGGCTCTCGTTCAGAATCAAAATTCGAATTTTCTTCCATTCCAGCAAATTTTCTCATAAAATCGTCACGGTTTTCATTTTCATCCTTATCTTTGAAGATATCCAAGAAACCCATTGATAGAATGAATTGATTCGGAAAGATAAGATCTATTATCAGACATAATTGGCAAACACTCTAAATATTTCGCCCCCGCGCAAAAAAACGTCCATTTTAGCAGATTTTTCATTCATTTGAGGTGTTCCGCTTTGCGTTCCGCTGTGATGTTTCAAGATGTCCCTGATAAAGCTCATCATATTATCAAAAGCATGTCAAAACAACAGTACAGATCCGAAATGGGAATCATGGGTGATATCTTGGATGTTACCATGGACGGAGGCCAACAGGGAGTAATTGTATCTGCAATATCTCGAAGAGCAAATCTTTCTCACTATTCTGTGTTAGATAAGTGTGAAAAGCTCATTAGCGCTGGCTTGATGGAATCCAGAAGGGATGAAAGAAATAGGCTATTCAAAATAACTGAAAAAGGCCTTGGTTTTATCAAGGAATTCCAACGATTTCAAACAATCGTCGACTCCATGAATCTACGGTATTAGGCTATGAACTTGCAACAAATTGTTGCACAAAAACATCAATCTCCGGGGGGGGAAATGCTTTTGGTAGGGAACACGGATATCCTGTCAGCGATGGTCAGGATACCAATAGTGGTGATAGGTTTGGTGGTTGTAGCATTGAGCATACCAATCCAACAATCCCTTGGTTCTAGTCGAACCCTTGATTTTACTATTTATTCAGACGGTTCTACTCATGTTTTTTATGAATTAGAAACTAATCCGTTGGAACCAGAATTTTCAACTAAACTTTTTGGGACAACTCTAGAAAATCTTACAATTATTGATAATAATGGTTTCTTACTATCCTATGAAACCGTGGGAGATTCCATTACAATTGAAACATTAGGCGCATCTCATATCTTCATTGATTATGATACGCAAGAACTAGTTTCTAAAACTGGGAAAATATGGAAATTTTCTGTAGATCCATCATCTGAATACTCGTTACTAATGCCAAACGACTCAGTCATTGTTGAGATGAATAATTTTCCTATCAGTATGGAGGTAGAAAATGAGCAATCACGTTTAGTTTTTACCCCAGGTCAAACAAACATTAGCTATTACATTAGTACATTAGCTTCTGCTCAAGTCGCAGAATCAATTTCTGAAGATGGTGGGATCGATAACTCATCAATCTTATGGATATTAGGTGGTGTAGTATCATCTATTGTAATTGCAGCTGTAATAATTGTTATAAAAAGAAAATCTGGAACCACTAAATCATCTGTAATAATTGAGAAAGATGAAGAGCCTAAACTGCAAAGCCTCGATCCCGAATCAATTTTCAAGGCAAAACAAGATCTGAGAGAGGATGATAAAGAGATTATTAATTTTATATCAGCAAATGGAGGACAAGTTTTTGAAAGTGAATTACGAAAAAAATTCCTTCAACCACGGACAACCATGTGGAGAGCTGTAAAAAGATTAGAAAGACATGGAATTATAGAAATTGTAAAGAAAGATTTTCAGAATGTTATCAAATTAAGAAGTACACTGGAGGATGACTCATGAAAAAATTATTTTTCTTTTTCCTTTTGTTTTTGATTGCAAGTATGACTATTGTTACAATACCACATAATGTAAGTGCTGAATCACAGCTTGACATACTTGTAAGGATAACTGAACACACGAAACAGTATATCAAGAATGATATGAATAAAATGGGTAATATCTCTAATGAAATCCAACAGCTATATGATAAAGGTCTTAAAGAAATTGATCTATTAACTGACGCTGCAGAAAATGAGGATGCTGTTTCAGCAAAACAACACTTTCATGCTGCTATGACTACGTTCAAAGAAATTAGAATAGCGATTTCAGGACTAGAATCAGAAACTGTACCATTACAACCTAGTACTATTCAAAGTCAGACCGTTAAAAAATATGAATGGAATATCAAAAAATTAAAGGATGTAAGCCTGAAGTTGAATGCAAATATCAATTTTGAATCTATAGATGGATTGATGAATTTAGCTAAGAAAAATCTGACTGAGGGAAATATTGGACAAAACCAACAAACGCTTGATAAAATTGCAGACAAAGGACGTAATATTCAAAAATTATTATATGATCTAAGTCAGGAAGGCAAATTTGACAGAGCAAAACAATTTGCCATAGAATATACTAAAAATGTAAATAAGTTAATAGAATCAGCAAAAAAAATGGGTTTATCTGATACTGTAGGAAAATTAGAAAATTCTAAAACAATCATTATTCATGCAAATACCACAAATCAGATAGTAAATCAGCATAAAATTATCATTATTCTGAAATATAAAATCGAACAAGCAAATTATTTGCAACAAGCAAAACTTTTACAATTAAAATCAGTTATTTCCAGTCTTGAAAATCAAGCCAAAATACTAGCTGATCAGGTTACAGAGGATAACGCAGCAAAATATTTCCTTAAAAATATTTTTTATCTAATAGATGAGGCAAAAAAGGACTTGAAAAATTCTCCTGAATCCGTACCCGGAAAAATTACAGAGATAAAAAACCTGCTTATAAAAACTGAAAGACTGATTAATAATTCATCATAAACTTCATATAGATTTTCTCAGAGTTGTGGATATGGCTTCAACAAGAATTATAGTATGTGTTGGAATACCTATGATCGTTACAGGTTTTTTGATTGCAATTCTTTGGGCACCAGCGGCTTATGGTGTTGAATCAACAGTTGAATTTGTAGGAAGTTTAATTGGAATTATTGGAGTGATCTTTGTTATTGCTGGGTTATTTTATACAAAAGAACCAGTAATGGCATAATCAGATATAATTTACTAATTATCACGTTAATAAATAACAAAATTTGTAATAGATAATAATTGAAAACTAGACTTTTTGAAATTTTTACTTCAATAGAGGGAGAGGGAATACTCTATGGAACTAAAACCTTATTCATCAGATTTGCGGGATGTCCATTTTCTTGTTTTTATTGTGATACACCGGATGCACTTCCATCAGATTCTGGTAAAGAATATTCAATATCTGAAGCGTGTAATCTAATAGATAAAAATCTGCAAAATAATACATACAAAGTAAACTTTACTGGTGGTGAACCACTTGTACAACACGAATCTGTTAATGAACTTGCTAAATACATAAAATCAAAAGGAATTCTCACATACTTGGAATCATCATGTTTTGATTCTCAAAAATTCTCTTATGTGTTACCATCTATAGATTTTGTAAAAATTGAATTTAAGACAAAGGATTCAGAAATGGTTGATACAAAACATTACACGGATCTTATTAAAAATACATTAGAATGTTTACACGCATCTATAGAAATGAAAAAAATAACATATATCAAAATAGTTGTAAGTTCCAAAACAGAATTGGATAATTTAAAAACTCTTTTGGAACAAATTTTTAAAATTGCATCGAGAGAGACAATTTCTGGATTCATAATACAGCCAACATATGGTGTATCTGAACCTTCATTAGAAAAATTGTTGGAATTCTATGATTTGGTTTATCCATATTATAGGGATGTAAGAGTTATTCCTCAATTACAAAAAATCATAGACGTTCCTTAAATTTAACCGGATAAACTAGTACAGAAATAAATCTCAAAAGATGAGGTATAAATATTCAGTAATCTTCTCCCAATATTATATGGATGAAGAAAAAGTAAAAAAACTCATTCGAGAATTGATTATAGAAATTGGCGAAGACCCAACAAGAGAAGGATTAGCTAAAACCCCTGAACGTATTGTGGGTGTGTATAAAGAAATTTTTAATGGATATGAAGCTGATTCTGAATTATCTGTACAGTTTTCAGAGGATTCAGAAATTGTGGTTGTACGTGACATTCAATTTTATTCTATGTGTGAACATCATTTATTACCATTTTTTGGAAAAATTCAGATAGTATATTCCCCAGACGGAAGAGTTTTTGGAATATCAAAACTGGTCAGATTAGTTGAAAAATATTCTAGAAGATTACAAATTCAGGAAAGGTTGACAAAAAATATCGCTGATGAACTATATGCTGAAGGAGTCAAAGGAGTTGCTGTTGTAACGGAGGCAGAACATCTTTGTATGAAGATGAGAGGTGTACGAAATAATGCAAATGTTACATCTGCTGCTTTTAGGGGTATTTATGAGCGTAAAGAAGAAAAGGAAAGAATAGTAGAATTAATCAAAAATCCTACAAAATCATCTTTCCATGAAAATTATTAAAAGATAAATAATCAATTTGTCGGATTGGATCTGTGGTAGGACGCGATAATGCTCATATTCCAAAGGAATCTTGGCCAACTTTTACTTGGTATCTTATAGAATTTGCAGTTGTATTTGCTATCGCAAATCTAATCGCATTTCAAATAATACCTATGGTTGATGAAATGGTAGGAGAAAAGAACCTTCTAATTTGTGAACAGGAATCATGGAAATCTGATTGTGCTCCATCAGAGGAAAAAATGTCTGATACAGGATTACTAAATTGGATATATTGGGGTATGGTTGGTGGAGTGTTTATTGGCTGGTATTTACTTATACGTGGATTCATTCTGAAAAAACCAATTCTTGGAAATCGTTAATCATAACGATAGACTGTTTTATCTTCAATATTGGCTTCTAAAAATGCCGCTTTACGATTATTACATGATTCACATTTACCACACTGTACTTTTCCATTACTATAACAACTCCAAGTGTTGAAAATATTATCTCCTAAAACATCATAGCCTTTTTTTAATAACAGTTTTTTTGATAATTTTGCTTTGTATGGAGTCCAAATTTCTATCTTTTTTCTAATACCTGATTTAATACCATCAATTTCTCCTTGATTAAATGACGATTCAATTTTTTTTGAAAAGGCCGGTCTACAATCAGGATAATTTTTGTCACCCATATGCGCTCCATATGCAACCAATGAAGCATTGATTGAAAAAGCCCAGGCAGTTGCAATAGATAAGAAAATTCCATTTCTGATTGGTACTACAATCGAGTAATCAAATTTACCAGGAATATTTTTTTTTGAGCTTGTCAAAACGTTTGTGTCCCCATACAATTCCTTCATGAAATCAATGTTTACAATTTTATGCTTTTTTAAGCCTAAAATTTTTGCAAACTTTCTTGCTTTTTTTATTTCTTGGTTTGCTTTTTGACCATAGAGAAAAGAAATTCCATACATCTCATATTTTGGCTTCAAATATGCACACGCACTAACAGAGTCAATTCCACCACTGAAAACTACTACCGCTTTTTTCATTTCAAACCCTAATCTTAGGACCAATACTAGGTTTGCAGATAATCGTATCACAATCTATCTTTGCTGAATTAAATCCTTTTTCCATAGACTTTGCAACCTTCTTTACATTTTGAGATTTTTTGCAGAAAGCTATGACAGATGGTCCAGCTCCACTTATTGTAACACCTAAAGCTCCTGCACTAAGTGCATTATTCTTTACCTTTGAAAAACCCGGTATCAAGTGTTTTCTAGCTGGCTCAACAATTACATCCTTAATAGATCTTCCAATAAGATCCGAATCTTTGAGCAAAAATCCAGAGACGATGTTAACAGCATTTGACAGATTTTCTGTTAAATCTGATAATTTAACCGTCTTTGGAATGACGGCTCTTGAAACCTGTGTCTTTTTCTTTGGTACCTTTAATTTTGGAATTGCTACGCACAAAACCAAGTCCTTTGGAGGTTCTAATCTAATGACATCAAATGGTTTCATTTTAACCACCACAAATCCACCAAGTAATGATGCTGCAACGTTGTCATAGTGAATAGTTCCAGCACTTGCTTTTTCCCCTATTCCAGCATATTTGACTAGTGTTTTGTTATCTAATTTTAGATTAAACAATCTATTGCATGCTAGTGCTGCTGCAGCAGCAGAAGCTGCACTACTGCCCATTCCAAATCCAGCTGGAACTCCTTTCTTAATTCTTATCTCAATCCCAGATTTTATCTTGAATTTTTGTTTCATTGATTTGACTACTAATCCAGCTGTGTTTTGTTGCAGAGCTTTAGGTACATCATCTGTAGTTAGTATTCTAATTCCATGCCATGGTTTGTTTGTAATGGATTTGTTAGTTTTGCTAAGTGTTATTTCGTCATGAAATGCATTTAATGCTAGACCAAATACATCAAAGCCAGGACCCAAATTTGCTGTTGATGACGGCGCCCGCACCTTAACACTCGTAACCATTAATCTTCTACCTCTTCACCCAAGTTAATTATTCTACTAATCGCGCTTTCTAAATTAACCATTCCCTCTTCAGTTACGTTTGATATTGGGATCAATTCATCAACAAAATCACCGAGATTTAATGATCTTATTATATCCTTAGTCAAAGAATATGTTTCTCCATCCAAATCTTTTCCAACAGATTCTTCTAACTGCATGGGATTTGAAGACCAATTTAGAATCTGATCAAGCTTATCAGCAATAAGATCAGTTTTTGTAAGCAGATTCACAGTTGGTAATCCAAGCCTTAATTTGATCGATGCAGCAAGTAAGGCAACTGAAATAAAATTACTTGGAGAAGTGACCATAGTACCATCATGCAAAAACAAATTTAGTTTTTCATCTGCATTAAGATTATGTACAAAGAACGGTCCACTAGTTCTATACGCGAATAATTCAATTTGTCCTGGAGTATCAATTATCAGATAATCTGGATTCACTTTATTCACTTGATTTTCTATATGCTCTATCTTTGATGCAATAAGATCACTTGCCATAATCATGGAACCATTTGGACCCAAATCATATTGTTTCATTATTGCTAGAATGTCAACATAATCTCTTACATCAACATCTGGTTTGTATGGAAGTGATTCAACACCTGGATCTAAATTTAGAATTGATGCAAATACACCATTTTGTTCATAATACTGTAAAATTTTTGAGGCTAGTATTGACTTGCCCGCTCCTGCTGTGCCTGTTATAAAAATCGCTTTCAATCTTCTGTCAGAATATATCTTCTTATTGGCTTATATTTGAATTCATAAAAATTCAGCAATGAACTGGAGAATTGCAGTTATTCCTGTAACTATGATTCCTATTATTATAATCATCATTCAATTTGACATAAAATTAGATGATGTGTTCGCTATAGGCGTATTACCATTTATCGCTGCCATCTTAGCCATGATGGTAAAATTAGGATTACAAGGTCTGAAACTAAGTTATATTGCAAGATCATTTCTAGGCAATTTTGATTCTATCAAGAGATTAGCAGCGATGAGAGTAGGTAGTGAATTCATCAAATTTACAACACCAATGTTTGTCGGCGCTGAATTTGTCGTAATTTATTATATGACCAAGAAGGGCATTTCACCATCAAAGGCATCTTGGGTTGCACTTCTTGATATTGTAACTGAAGTTTTTGCTGGCGGACTTTTATCAATTCTTGCTGGAATTTTTGCATTACTTAATGGTGCTTATGTTGTTGCTGCAATAATTTTAGGAACTAGCATATCTGTAACTACGTTATGGGTTGTTTTATTTTTCGCTTCAGCAAAACATACTTTTCATTTACCAAAAGGAATAGCAATGTTACTTACAAAATTTGGTGGAGTGCGTGGTGAAAAGTATGCAAGACAAACTGATGAATGGATTGGAGAGGTCTGTACAATGAGTAGAGAAAATCTTGGATCAAAGAAATCAAAGAAAGTATTTTGGGTTGGTTTTCTTATGTCTTTAGTCTCATGGACATTTTATGGTATTTCATTTTTGGCAATAGCCATTGGCGTTGGTATGACTATAGAACTATTAGAATCAGTAATGGCTGTAATGGGTGCAAATGCAATAGGAAATCTACCAATTACAATCGGCGGTTCTGGATTAGCGGAATTTGGTATTGTAGCTTATCTTAACAATCTAAACCCATTTAATTTGGTAATTCCAGAAGAGGGACTTGAATGGAATGCTGTAATAGGTTGGAGAATTGCAACATATTATATTCCAATCGCAGTAACTTGGATTCTTTTAATGAAACTTGCCTTAGGCAAATTTGTAAAACCTAAAACACCTCATCAAAAATGCCCAATTTGTGGAGATATGATTCATGATATTGAATTTGCTAGTCATATGCAACAGAAACATTCTACCACATAGAAACCACTTTATTTTTCTGTTATAACTCTAAATCATGAATTTCAAGAATAAAGTAATTGTAATTACTGGTGCTTCAAGCGGAATTGGCGAGGCATCAGCTATCAAATTTGCTAAAAAAAATGCTAAAATTGTTTTAGTAGCTAGAAGAAAGGAAAAACTACTTCAACTACAAAAAAAACTCGTAAAATTTACAGATTCAACGCTAGTTTGTCAATGTGATGTCTCTAATAAAACACAAGTGAAGGAAATGACAGATATTGTATTAGATACATTTGGTCGAATTGATGTTTTGATAAATAATGCAGGATTTGTTATTTATGGAAAAGTGTCAGAGCTAAGCATCGAAGAGATAGAATCACAGATGGAAACAAACTATTTTGGTATGATATACTGCACAAAGAATTTTCTTCCGCATATGATTGAACAGGGAAGAGGCCATATCGTGAATGTTGCATCAGTAGGTGCTAGTTTTGGGGTCCCAGGCGTTGCCTCATATTGTGCAACTAAATTTGCTATGCTCGGTTTTTCAGAAGGACTAAAACATGAACTATCTGGAACAGGTGTAGGTCTTACTGTTGTAAGCCCAATAATGGTAGATACTCCTTTATTTGATCATCCATCTTTTGAAAATTTTTCAAAACGTTCTACATTGGTTACCTTAAGCCCCAACACTGTTGCAAATGCAATTCTTAAAGCTGCAAATTCTTCAAGATTAGAGATTGTTGTTCCTTCAGTTGCAAGAGTTGGAATTTGGGCAAAACAAAATTTTCCATACATCATCAATCCAATAATTGGTAGTTCATTCAGAAAACAACTAGAAAAAAGAAACAAATCAAAATAATTCCGTTAACAAATAGAATTATCGTGAACCGTCATCCACTATTGTGATTTCAGTTAATTCAAATTGATAGATTGCATCCATCACAAGATCCTTCTCGGTTTTTAAATATTCAATAACTTTTTTGTCTAAAGGAGCTTTGAGTGAATCAAACTTGAATTCATAAACAACGCCCTTTTCAAGCTCATTCATCTTTATCTTTTTTGACAGATCAAGTGTAACTATGGTTCGTCCATCCTCAACTGCATCATAAAATTGGGCATCAATTTTGTTGTCTTTATCATAAACCTCCAGAACATATCCATTTCTTGTTAATTGTTCTGGTTTTCCAAACTTGGCATTTTTTATTTCATCTGTAACCCACTCTGGGATATCATCTTTCTTTTTTGCCATTGTCTATATTTTCTATTTATCTTTCTTACTTTTTTGCCACCATTCCAAGTAATCATATTGTTTATCTTCCTTTGTTGATTCTCGTTGGTTTAGCTTATCACGTATATCGAAAATTTGTTCCCTTGTTGCGTATAATCCACATCTTTTGCAAATGAAATGTTTTGTTGAAGGATCAAGTTTCATAGGATATTCAAGATCCGAACCTATATCCCTATCATGAGGCATCATGTACTCGGTATCCTCTTCACGTGCCTTTTCAGCCTCAGCCTCAAACTGTATTTTTAGTTTTTTTCTCTCTCGGAAAGTACATTCAGGGCAATTAGGCAATGATGACCAACAAAATTTTTTCCATAAAAGCGTTCGCATAATCTGGCTGATCGCAAAAAATGTCTGGTACGTGGATTACATCTTCATCCCATTACTGGTCAGTTCGCCCATCGAACATACCCCGTACCAGACACAAAAACTCATCGCATAAAACTATTAATTCTTTTTTTCAAGAATTTCTGAAACAATTTTCGAGGTTTTCTCAGCGCCATTGTTATCAAAATTTTCAGAAAATTCTTGCAATCTTTCTTCATATTTGTTATAATCTTGCTTTATTGTTTTTACCGCTTTGATGACTTGCTTTTTGTCTTTTGCTAACAAACCCAATTTTTTTTCCTCTGCCCATTGAATTTGATTTGTATGTTCATCATAAACGGGTATACCAATAATTGGTTTTGAATTGGTACCCATTATTTCTCCCATTACTGTATGTGATCCATTAATTACACAAAATTTACAATTATTGATTACTGTTTGTTTCTCGTTTTCTGTAAGAAAACCAATGTCAATTTGAATCCAATCAATTTTCTTTTCATATGCATCAAGTAATGAATATTTTTTCCCATCTTTTCCAATTACTTGATCAATAGATTTATCATTTTTAGCATGTGAAATTATTCGACGCTCATTTTTCATTTCAGAATCATGGAAAACTTCTTCATATTTTTGACCGGTTCCATCATTTGTTGATTTATTTCCAGTTCTCATCCAATATCCAAAATCAGTTCCTTTCACCATATTTTCCAAATTTGTTGAGCGTTCGGAGCTAACTGATGCCTTACCTGAAAAATGACCAACATAGGTAACCTTATTTTTGACACTTTCTGGGAAATTCAAATTATATTCACAAATTGTATATGGTGGAGGTGAATCAGCTACTAATATCATTGATGCTTTTTCAATTTGTTTTGCAACAAAGTAAAGTGCTGGATAAAAATAACTGCGAGATTTCCATAGTTTTGGCATATATTGATTTGTAACAAACAGACTTGGAATACCACGATTTTTTGCCAGTACGTTAGAACCCATATCTCCATCATTTATGACAACATCAAACTTTTCTTTGTCATAAATCCGTGCTTCTTTTTTTAGATAATGTTTGATCTGTTTAACTAATGCCTTTTCTTTTGCTACTGGAAATAATAGATTGAGTAAGGATAATGGTACACTAGGACCATTTTTTCCATCTATGGGTGTTGGCATTAAAATTTCATGTATGTTATCTTTTTTATCTGGGAATTTTTGAAGCAGCTTTTCATAGATTTCACCCTTACTGAAATAAAAAATCTCAGGTTCTTCAGTCAAGTAATTTGGTAAAACTGTATTGAGCCTCATCATTCTTGAGTAATGTCCATTTCCCCATGGATAGATGAATTGACCTATTTTTTTCACAATCTTTACTCCTTAGCTGACACTGAATCCAAAATATCATGTATATTATTTACATCCAATTTAACGCGAACAATTTTTTTTGTTTTCATAGAGCGTTCAACGAGATTTTCAATCTTTCTTTTAGGTGATGCTGAACTGATGAACTTTGTTTTTCCTATCTTCTCAATTTTATTTAGATATTTTTCTAATCCAATTTCTTTTGCATCATGTATAATATCTTCACCTAATGTAGTTAATGGAGTATATGGAATCAAATCTTTACTATGAATTTGCTTAACAATTTTTTCAAAAAAAGATAGCGGATGAATTATTGGTGATATACTAAGAGAAATTCTTTTAATATTAACAGATATGGATACTTTTACAAGTATTCCAGCAACAACTTCAGCCAAAACTATTGGCGATAATTTAACATCTGAATCTATTTTGTAAAATTCTAAACTAATCTGTGTTTGAACAGTTTTATGAATTATCACATTAATCATTTTTACCAAGTCTAACAATTCAGATTTTTTATTATAACAAACTATTATCTTTACATCGAATCCCTGTTTGATAGTTTCAATACATGATATGGCAGACAATTCATCAAAAACACAGCACACCATTTTTTCGTTTTGAGAATTATTAGGAATTCCTTCTAATCCTTTATCATAATAAATACAAATGTAAGCAGACGATTTTGTCAAGTGAACAAAAAGCCGCCTGTCATATTTTTCAGCTGTACCAGGTTTAATTCCTTTTTTTACAGTTTTTTCAATTAATGATGATGTAGCTGCAACCTCAACATCTCTCGTAACAAATCCTTTTGAATATCCTTCCACCTGCAAAAAGAATCTTTCATTTTTCAAAAAAAGGTCAGTAGCTATTTTTGTAATATTTTCTACAATTATTTTAAAATCATTCTTTACTTGTTTTGCAATTGCAATATTTTTAATCCCAAATAAATCATTTATAGTGGATGATACAAAAACTGGATCGGTAGTTTCAACTATTATCACTTTATCATCTTGCCTTATTTTTTGAAATTTTTGATTTTGGATTTTTAGAGCCTTTTTAATATTTGTAATAAGAGGTCCAATCTTATTTTGGGAAAAGATTGAAGGAAATACTACAACAACTATGTTATCTTCCAATATCGGTATCATGAGGGGTCATAATTTTAGAATTGTTATTGATTTTACCTAGTAATGAATATAAAACGAAATAAAAAATTATTCATAATGGCACAATTTACGGCTGAACAGCTTGATGAGTTAAATGATAAATTAAAAACTCCTGAGGAAGTTTTGACCTGGGGTTTAGAAAACATTCATCCAAAACTTGCACTTGCATCAAGTTTTGGCGCTGAAGATGTTTGTGTTATTCATATGCTATCAAAAATAAACCCAGAGGCCAGAGTATTTTCATTAGACACGGGAAGAATAAATCAAGAAACATACGACGTTATGGATGAAATAAGAAAAAAATACAATACTAAAATTGAGATCACCTTTCCTGACGCAACTGAAGTTATTGAGATGGTCCAAACTCACGGCATGAATTTATTCTATGAGAGTGCTGAAAACAGAAAGCTGTGTTGCGGTGTTAGAAAGGTACATCCTTTAAACAAAATGTTATCTACATTAGACGGTTGGATTACAGGTCTTAGAAGCGATCAAACTCAAAACAGACAAGCATCTACAAAAATTGAAATTGATGAACAACATGATGGTATGGTAAAACTTAATCCAATACTTGATTGGAGTTGGGATCAAACAATGAAGTATATCAAAGATAATGATATTCCTTACAATAAATTAATTGATCAAGGCTTTCCTAGCATTGGATGTGAACCATGTACAAGAGCTATTAAACCAGGCGAAGATCTACGAGCTGGTCGTTGGTGGTGGGAGAATCAATCTGACAAAGAGTGTGGCCTTCACATGGATCATAACAAGTAAATAACAAACAAAATTTTTTTAAAACATGATTAATGCACACGGCGGAAAACTAGTAAATAGAATAACAAATACTGATTCGGCGGGATTATTTTCAATTGATATATCTGCAGATTTAGCAAATGATGTAGAAAACATCGCGGATGGAATTTTTTCACCACTTGAAGGTTTTTTAAACCAACAAAATTTTGAATCTGTCATTTCTAAAGGAAGACTTGTAAATGATATTGCATGGACAATTCCAATTGTTTTAGATGTAGATGATGATACCAGTAAAAAAATGAAAGAATCTGGAGATGTTTTGCTCAAAAATCCAGAAGGTACTGGAATTGCAATTTTACATGTTGAAGAGGTCTACTCGTTTGATAAAAAAAATACTGTTAGTGGTGTTTATGGAACAAATGACGAATCACATCCCGGTGTTGCAAAAACATATGGAATGAAAGATTTCCTAGTAGGTGGGAAAATTGATTATATCCAAAAACCAAATACATCTGAAATCAGAAAACACAGAATGACTCCTGTAGAGACAAGAGAGGCGTTTACAAAGGCAGGATGGGAAAAAATAGTCGCATTTCAGACTAGAAATCCACCACATGTTGCGCATGAAATTCTTCAAAAAACAGCTATTACCACAAGAGATGGTGTTTTTGTAAATCCACTCATAGGAAAGAAAAAATCTGGTGACTTCAAAGATGAGGTGATTATAAAAGCATATGAAACTATGATTGAAAATTATTATCCAGAAAACAGATGCAGATTGGCAACATTACATACAGAAATGAAATATGCTGGACCAAAAGAGGCAATCCATCACGCTATAATGCGACAAAACTATGGTTGTACACATATCATCATTGGTCGTGATCATGCAGGTGTTGGTAATTTCTATGATCCTTTTGCTGCTCAGAAGATATTTGAGGAATATCCAGAACTTGATATTTCACCAATATTTTTCCCGGCATTCTTTTACTGTAGGAAGTGTCTTACCTTTACTAATCCAAAAGTCTGTCCACATGATGCTGAATCAAGAGAGCAAATCAGTGGAACAAAACTTCGTTCAATGATTCAAGAAGGAAAGGCACCATCAGAATTTATTTTACGGCCAGAAGTAGCAAAGGTAATTATTGATTTTGATCAGCCATTTGTTGATTAGATTTTTATCTGTACAAATATCGTGCTAAATTATGAAATATATTTTATTTTTACTGGTTCTTCTAATCTGTACGACATCTCCAGTTTTTGCCCAAGAGCCCAAGATAGGAGATTTTGTTGATCCTGTTAACCCATCCTTGTTTACAGATAAAATTGACATTCCTTACCATGTTTTCAACACAATTTCAAGAGATGCAGAAATAACTGAATTAGGAAATCACAATCCAGGAAGTTGGCAGTTAGCACTTCAAAATGATTTATTATATGGAAATCCAAATGGTAATGCCGTTATCCGTATCTATGATGTAGATATAACTGACAAATTCCTTGAGATTGGGATGGGTAGTCATCCTGACTATAAGTATTGGGTAGCTGCACAGGTGCCAGAAACAGGTTATGTCCTAGTACACTCTGACAATGAAAATGGTTGGGTAAAAGGAATGGAAACTACTATCAAATATTCTGAGCAACATGGTCTTTCAGTGAGTAATGGACAAAGAACTGTAATATCAAATCTTGATATTTCACCATTTACAATTAAATCATATTCCGCACATGGAATGGAAAGTTCTAGTGATCCTCCAGCAATGACATCAGGCATATTTATCATAAAAATTATTTCGGCTGATTATGGAGAAAATCCATTTTCTATATTTCCATTTGTTTTAACTGGGATTATTGGGGCTGTAATCAGTATACTTGTTCTTACTAAGAGGCGTTCTTAGTTTGAAAATAATTACATATTTTTCTGATTTTGCATACATCACACATTGGAGAAATTGGTTTACAGATGTTTTGACCATACATGACAAAAGTATTGTTAATATCAAGCCAGTACTTTTTAGGAATTTTTTCCCTTAGAGCCATCTCTGTTTCTTCGGGTGTTTTTGTATCGACCAAACCCAACCTATTAGAGATTCTATGTACATGAGTATCAACAGGAATTGCTGGTTTTTCAAATGCATATACCAGAACACAATTTGCAGTCTTTCTTCCAACACCAGGCATATCAACAAGCTTGTCTATGTCAGCAGGTACTTTTCCATTATATTTAGAGAGGATCAAATTCGCAACCTCGATTATTCGTTTTGATTTTACATGATAAAATCCAACTGACTTGATAACTTTCTCAACATCCTTTACCTTGGCTTTTGCCAGTTTTTGTGGAGTACCATATAATTTGAATAACTTATCAGCAGCCTTAGTCGTATTTTCGTCCTTCGTTCTGGCAGAAAGTATTGTTGCAATTAAAATTCTAAATGGTCTAGCAGTCTGAACTTTATGTAATCTCTCTAACGCTGTATATCTAGGTGGATTTACAGCAAACATAGTTTTTTTCATGCCGTCGAGAATTTTCTTCATATCATATCAAAAATTCAGTTTACTCATCTAGATCTTCTAACGTCTTTCTTTGTCTGGTACTAAGATAAAACGCATGTGCACTAATAATGAACCCTGCTAACCAAATTTTTGTTGCAAAAATTAAATTCCATGGTCGTAAAGGATCTGGATACTCTACCATGAGCAAATCAATATCTGGTATAGTATTCTGTAAAATCATTTGTGATGTGATTTCAGCATTCAACACAGTAAAACTCCATAATACTTCATAGAGACAAATGATAGCAAACCCAAGCACCATTAACTGAGTCAACGCCATTCTATACGAATTTAACCCGACTGTTTTTTTCCATCCTATCCTGGAACAACAATACCAACCAATTATTGTAGAAAAGAAGAGCCATGTAGAAAGATTTGCAAAATTCTCAAACGGAACTTGTGTTTGTACTAGGACTTCACCCATAACATACATTCCATTTTCATTCCATTCTTCACCCATAGCATAAATTCCATAGAATGTTATGGAACCCATGATAATCATACATAGATAAAAAATATAGAGAAAAATCTTATACTGTTTGTCACTTTCATGTAGATGTCGTCTTTTCATTATTGCGCTAGTAATTGTTTATATAAAAACCATATAATTTGTTAATGAAATTTATTAACAGTAAATATCAGGAATGCTAGTGAATATCCCAATAAATATTCCTGATATTGATGAACAGGAAATCAGAGAGGTCACCTCTGTTTTATCAGAAAAAGCATTGACCTCAGCTTCATTTGAAGGCGGAAAACGTGTTAGACAATTTGAAGATCTCTTATCAAATTTCGTTAAATCAAAATTTGCTGTTGCAGTCAATTCTGGAACATCAGCATTACAGGCATCATTGTATGCATTAGACATAAAACCAAATGACGAAGTCTTGATACCATCATTTACATTTGTTGCAACTGCAAATTCTGTAAAATCTATTGGTGCCAAACCAGTATTTGTTGATATTTTGAAGGATAATTTTACAATGGATCCAGATGATATGAAGAAGAAAATAACAAAACGGACAAAAGCAATAATCCCTGTCCATCTGTATGGTCACGTGGCATATATGAAAGAAATTATGGAAATAGCAAAAAAACATCAACTTGAAATTATTGAAGATGCTTCACAATCTTTAGGCTCAAAATTCAAAGGAAAACATTCTGGAACTTTTTCCCGTCTTGGATGTTTTAGTATGTACGCAGCTAAAGTAATGACTGCTGGTGAAGGGGGTGCAATTGTAACGGATGATAAAAAATTATTTGAAAAACTTAAACAAATTCGTAACCATGGATTATCAAAACATCATATTACAAGTAAGTTTGGCCTAAATCTACGACTACCTGAAATTAATGCTGCTATAGCAAAAATACAAATGAAAAAATTACCAACTTTCTTAAGACAACGAAAAAAGAACGCACAGATACTAACTGAATTTTTGCAAAACCATGACATAATTTTGCCGAAGGAACGAAAAAATGAAGTGATGAATTGGTATCTGTATACTGTTACACTAAAACAGCGAGACAAGATAATGAATAAACTAAATTCTGCTGGAATCGGTGCGGCAGTTTACTATAATCCACCAATACATCAGACGCCATATTATAAAACTAAAAAAACTCTAACCGCTACGGAATGGGCTAGCCGTCATGTGATCAGTTTACCTATACATCCCAAGGTGAAAAAATCAGATTTATTAAAAATAAAAAAAGTCCTAAGCGCTTATAGAAGTTGAATTAATAACCATCTTTTTGTCGTTGTCTATTAATTTCATTTTTTCTTTGATATTCTTTCAAAATATCATCTGGTGTTAGACCAAGTTCCATAGAAGCCTGAATTAAGAAATGCCATATATCTATCAATTCTTCTCGTGCTTCTGATTGATTGAAAGATGTAGGTTTTTTCCACCATTTCCAATTTGTTGTACGCTGAAGCTCAACTACTTCATGCATCATGGCGATACATAATGCAGAAAGTTTGGCTTCTGTATCTTTGGGGTATCGATCCAAATTCATCATTCTTTCAAAATTTTTTTGAAGAGTGAAAATCTCATCTAATTTATCAGCCATGATATATACAAAAAATTAACACCTATAACTTTTCAGAAACTAACCATTTTTTCATACTGTTTAACTCTTTTTACAATATCTGATTTTGTTAATTTCAATAATCCTTCTAACCCATATTTTTGGACAGCGAATGAGCCCATTACATTACCATGGATAATAGATTTTTTAATAGATGATAGGTCAGTTTTTTTCTTCGATGCAAGATAACCTATCATTGCACCAGCAAATGAATCCCCTGCGCCAGTGGGATCTACAATATTTTCTAATGGAAATCCAGGAGATGCAAAGATACCATCTTCAAAGAACAAAAGTGAACCATGCTCGGCTTTTTTTATAATAACATATTTTGTTCCCCAACTCATTATCTTTTTTGCACATTTAATCAAATTGAATTCCTTAGTTAGTAATTTTGCCTCTTCATCATTAATCACTACGGCATCTACCGCTTTGAACATCCTTACTACTGAAGATCTTTTAGTATTAATCCAAAAATCTATTGTATCACACATTGAAAATTTTACATCATCAAATTCTTTAATCAACGAGATATTTTGTTCAGGATCGTTATTTGCAAGGTATACAAATTTCGATTTTTTATATTCTTCAGGAACTATAGGCTTGAAGTTTTTCAGAACATTTAGATCTGTGCGTAGCGTTGTTCGAGTACTAAAAGTTCTATTATAACGACCATCATATCTAAAGGTTTTACCAGTTTTTATCGAAAGTCCTTTCAGATCAAAATATTGTTCAAGTATTCTGTGATATTTTCTTGGGAAATCTTTTCCGATTACAGCAATGAGTCCAGTTTTGGTAAAAAAACTAGATGAAATTCCAGCAAAAGTAGCTGCCCCACCCAAAGCATTTTTTAAAATTTTTGTGGGGGTTCTAATAGTATCAAGTGCTGTTGATCCAAAGACTGTTAGCATATTACCGTGCCTATAATTTCGTATAAATTCTTTTCAAAAAATAGCCAGAATAATGTGTAAAAATTTTGATACTTTCTTAAAGCTACTTAGAGCTAACAAAATAAATTAAAAATTAGATGAAAATTATGTATTGGCTAAAATTAAAATAAAAATTGGGGAAAATGAAATTGAAGTTGATTCTCGTGATTTCTATATAGATAATAATACAATAGGTGAAGTGATTGAAAATATTTCGATATATCTACAAGGAAATAACAAGAATTTTTTTGAGCAGATTCCTATTCAAGAAAATGGAGAAGTAATGAATAAGCTAAGTTTACTTGAAGATGCAGAAGTTCATGAACCAGAATTTAGTGATCCAGTTTTGGTTACGATAGACGAACTGCATGGAAAACTTGTAACATTATCAACAAATTCTTTTTTTGATCAGCCTAGAACGGTATCTGAAACTGTAAGTGAATTACGAGAGAATGGATGGATTGCGAGCCCATTGGATGTATCTAAAGTACTAGCCAAAATGGCTTTTTGTAAGGAACTTCTAAAAAATAAGCAGGATGACAGAAGCTTTTATTTTGTTAAGGAAGCATTATTAGCTGAATAATCTTAACCGTCTTCTAAAGTATAAAACAATGTGAGTTTAGTAGTGTTATGGGTGAGTTTATTGATTTGTGAAAAATGTGGTGAAACTATAAAGAAAGATGAGGAAAGAACACACAAAATTTTTTGTTATTCATGGCTCGACGAAGATAAAAATCAATAAAAAATTATTCAGATATTGATATATGTAATATTTTAGCTTCTTCTAACGGACAGTCATTATTATTTCTAGGCAAATTTTCTATTTTATGAGCTATTTCTATTCCTTCTGTTACTTCACCAAATACTGTATATTGATTATCTAAACTGGCAGTGTTGTTATCTGATGTTACAATAAAAAACTGTGAACCGGCACTATCAGGATCCATTGCTCTTGCCATAGAAACAATTCCAGTTAAGTGTGATCTAGGATTAAACTCGGCATTTATTGTATAACCAGGACCACCCATACCCCAATTATTCTGATTGCTTTGTTTTGTATTAGGATCACCACCCTGAATCATAAATCCAGGTATTACTCTATGAAATAAAGTTCCATCATAAAATTGAGAATCAGATAATTTTCTAAAATTTCTAACTGTTTCTGGCGCTAATTCTGGTAGCAATTTAAATTTTATATTGCCAAAATTAGTTTCTATCGTTGCATCAGCCATTTTCTTTATTCTTGAATTTGGGTTTAAGAATCTTTTGCTGTATACATACTAATATTATTTTAAAGACTGGTAACTAATAGAACCAATGAAATCCAAAAAAAATATTTTTGTCAAACATCGTATTTCTGCTAATCTAAATTATATTTCACTATTATTTCAAATATTAATTTCTTTTAAAAAATGCTATAAAAACTACTGGCAAGTTTTTCGTAAACATGTGAATCAATTAGGTAATATAACAATAATCATGAAAAACGGAGAAAAATTTTCTAATATTAGCACTTCAGGTGCATTTGTAATAGCATCACTTTATCCAGAAAAAAAATTTAATGTAAAAATTATAGAGGATATAATAGAATTAGAACATCTTGAAAGAGATACTAATAAAAAAATAATGATTAAAATTTTAGGTGGAGTGAATAATGGGGATATTTTTCGTGTCTTTCTAATGGATGAGTATAAGTCAGTTCCATTTCAGGACAAAACAATTGTGGATATAGGTGCAAATATTGGAGATTCATCGATATATTTTGCAGTTAATGGAGCAAGTAGAGTAATCGGCATTGAACCATTTTTTAAGAATTTTTCTCTGGCCAAGAAAAATATATTACAAAATAATCTTTCACAAAAAGTAGAAATAATTCATGCAGGTTGTTCAGATAAATCAGGAGTGATTGAAATTGATCCTGACTACAATAGTAATGTAGACAGTGTGATGAAAAATCAAATTAATGGGGAAAAAATTTCATCGCTTACATTAGATGATATTATCAACAAATATAGAATTCCCAAGAATTCAATTTTAAAACTGGATTGTGAGGGTTGTGAATATGAGAGTATTATTTCAGCAAAAAAGGAAACGCTAGAACATTTTGAATATATTTTCATTGAATATCATCATGGATACATAGATTTAGTAAAAAAATTAGAAAATTCAAATTTTGATGTAATTTTTGATAATCCATCATCTACAGGATTTATAGGAAAATATTTGAATAAAATTAAGAATACTTCAAACAACATTTCTGAAAATTCAAATTTTGATGATAATGGTTATTCTGGAAATATTCAAGCAGTTAGAAAAAAAATTACACGTTAATAAAGATATTAAAATTGTGAAAATTTAATTGGGTGATTACTGTTATACAAAATATTAAAACACATCTAAAAATCATTTATCACATATCCTCTTTAAAAATCTTGTAATTCTAAATATAGAAAACTAGTCTTATATAGAACAATAAAATAATACCACTGTGAATCGTACAAATCAGAGTACAATTATTAAAGCAGAAATCGATGATTTGCTTAAAGCAGGTGTTAAAGACAAACAAGAAATTTATTCAAAGGTTGTTGACAAATTAGGTGTTCCAAGACCTACTGTAAGACGTGTAGCCGGTGATCTTAGAAACGAATTACTTGCAAAAATCTCAATCTTACAATCTGAAACCCAGACAACTGAAAAAACTGACTAATACCTAGGTCTGATTTTTTATTTTATTTGTATCCAGATAAGAATTTCAAGCATTACTGTTATATTCTACAAAATTTTTGAAAAAATATGGGTTACTTATACAATCAGTTAGCAACTGTTGTTTGTGCTGTCTTTGCAGGTGTTTTGACTTTACTTTGGCCTATGTTCGTGGATTTTGATGCTGTATTTGATCTAGTATTCATCATGGCTGTGCCAATCATGTGGTTCCTAACAGCTGTATGTTTTGTATCACAAAAAAGTGCAGATTATGTACATGGACATCAACCCAGTCACAAGTCTGCCAAAAAACTAACTTACACTTCTGACGGAAAAGTATCTAACTAAAACATCATTTACAGAATTCACATTTATGTTCCTCATTATGGTTTTCTTTGCAGCCAGGACAGCTGACGGCACCTCCTAGATGACATTTACAAATACAGATATTAGATTCACCCATACATTGACAAATGCATTAGTCCTAATAGGTTTTGAAATTATTTTGATTAAGAACAAATCTTGTAGTTAAAAACGGGCTTGGAGGGCTTCGATCCCTCGACCTGTAACTTAGGAGGCTACCACGCTATCCATATTGCGCGTCATTTGACTCTGCGCCACAAGCCCAAAAAAAAAACACATGTATGATAATTAAGCATAATTAGACTAGATAGCATATTTTGAAATTTTAACTAATGGTCTATACCAAGTCATATTTTTTACATTAAACGTTAATAATCAGCAATAATTTTTGAATGACACGGGCCGATGGTCTAGTTGGTTAGGATACTGCCTCGACACGGCAGTGGTCGAGAGTTCAAATCTCTCTCGGCCCATTTATTCTATTAATTTAGATTATATGATTATGTTAAAGGCATATCAAAATTTACTTCAATTAACTGCCATGCAGTTTCAACAGTATATTGACCAGTTACACTATACGTTACATCCTCTCCATTTACAATTGCCGAATATTCAGCTTTGTTAACATCGGATAGAGGAATTACGATGTAACTATCTAAAGGAAGTTCTTTACCAGGGAAAAACGGAATTCTTCCTGTCATGGGTATATCTTCAGCTGAATAAGATGAACTTCCCATACTTTTTCCATTAACAAATAATTCATAACTAACTACTGGTACAGTAATGGTTTTTTCAGCATTATTTTTTAGCAAAAACACAACCTTCAATTTAATTTTATTATCAATACTATCAACATTCACCAATTCAACACTACCAAACCTCATCTCACTTTTTTCTAATTCAGGAATATCAAGCAGAGAAACATACACCATTCCTCCCATAAATGCTAATAAAAGTACAATAGCAATATACAGAACTATTTTACCAGGAGGTTTCAAATCATTTTTTTGTGAGTCCTTGAATTAAAAAACCTTGCCAGAATTCATATGTCTAATATTTGAGGAGCTAATTGGATATCTATGGCTATAGAACAAACCATTATCACTTGGATTCATCTTCTTAGTGCATCTATTTGGGTAGGAGGTTCAATTTTCCTTGGGGCTGTTTTGGCACCACTTTTGAAAAAAATGTCATTGTCTATTAATGAAAGATTAGCATTAATGATCAAAACTGGTAGACGCTTTAACAAGATCGCTCTTCCTTCACTTATAATTTTGATTGCTACAGGAATTTACAACTCTCATTTAGTATTGCAGAGTCCAGAAATATTATTTTCAAGCAGTTATGGGGCATATTTAATTACAAAAATCCTTCTTGTTATAGCTTTGATCATCACTTTTGCGGTTCATATTAAAATATTTAGCAAAGATGTTGAAGAAAAAATAATAGCTAAGCAAATACCCGATAATGAATTACAAAAACTAAACAAAAAAGGCATGATCTTAGGGGAAACTACAGTTATAATTTCTGTAACTATATTATTTTTTGCAGCGTTGCTTAATACCGGCATTTGATATATTTTTTTAAACATTGTCTAGAAACAACATTATGAATGGACTTTTAATTGGCAGGTTTCAGCCATTTCATTTAGGACACCTTGAGGCTGTGAATTTTGCATTGAATAAAGTAGAAAATCTTTGGATTGGTATTGGAAGCTCGAATAAATATAATGAAAAGAAAAACCCTTTTTCTGCTGATGAGAGAAGGAAAATGATTACTTTATCAGTTGATGATTCAATTATCACTCGCATCAAAATTTTTGATATACCTGATGTTGATGATCATGAGAAATGGACTTACAGCATAGATAAGATTGTCCCAGAATACAATCTAGTTTTTTCAAATGATAAATTTACTGATAATTTGTATAAAAAACGTAATATTGATGTGATAACAGTTCCATTAAAAAATAGGCAAAAATTTTCAGGTACTAATATACGGCAATTAATTGTAGATAGGGAAAATTGGCAGAATTTAGTTCCAGATGGCACATCAAAAATACTAAATAGAATAAATATTGATGAGCGTCTAAAAAATCTGTAATTATAAATAAAGCCACATAACAATTGAATCAGGTAATTATTTTGGAATATTTAGTAATGTTGCCAGGACCTACAAACGTCCCAGAAAGAGTATTACGTGCAATGTACGTACCAATGATTAATCATAGAAGTGATGATTTTGTAGAACTTTATGAAGAATGTGTAAATAACACAAAGAAAATTTTTGAAACTGAAGGAGATGCAGTTTGTCTCTCAGCATCTGGTACTGGTACTACTGAATGTGCTGTTGTAAATTTAGTTAAAAAAGGTGATAAAGTAATCATACCTGTAAATGGAGAATTCAGTTCTCGTTTAGCACAACAAATTGAATGGGCAGGCGGTCAAGCAATAAAGGTTGAAACTGAACCTGGTGTAAACGCTACATTTGATCAAGTCAAAGAAGCATTTGATAATAATAAAGATGTTAAAGCATTCTATTGTGTTTGGAACGAAACCTCAACTGGTACTATGATCAATTATCTTGATAGAATTAAAGACCTGACATCAAGGAATGATTCCTACTATGTATTAGATGGTGTATCTATTGTTGGTGGAGAAGAACTACACATGGATAAATGGGGAATTGATATTGCCATGACTGGTGCTCAAAAGGCATTTGCATGTCCTCCCGGTATTTCACCAATTTGCATTAACCAAAGAACTAGAAAATACATGGAAGATAATCCTCCAAATACAATGTATTTCAATTTACCAAGATATTTCAAATATTATGACGAGGCTAAACATACTCCATTTACTCCAGCATTACCCATTCTTTATGCATACAGAGAAGCAATGAGGATGATGTTAGAAGAAGGAATAGAAAAAAGAATTCAACGCCACAGAATATGTTCTAATGCATTATACTCTGGACTTTCGGCAATTGGTTTGACACCATTTGCAAAAGAAGATTCTCGTTCTACTGTAGTTATTGCACTTAATTATCTTGAAGGCTTGGAGGATAAAACATTTCGAAACACTCTAGCAGAGAAATTCAGAGTTCTTGTAGCAGGAGGATTTGGAAATCTCAAAGGAAAAGTTTTTCGAGTTGGATGTATGGGAGAAGTTCAACGATACCATGTCATGAGAACCATTTCTTCCATCGCATCTACATTAGATATGATGGGCTATGATGTTGATGCAAAAGCAGGACTTGGCATCGCTGAAGAAAAATTAAAATCTCTTTAATCCACGTTAACTTATATAAGGAAATTCAAAAACGCAGAATACAATGACTTTCAATAAAGGCTCATTAATTTTGGTAGATTATACTTCTAAAGTAAAGGATACCTCGGAAGTATTTGAAACAACCATTGAGGAAGAGGCAAAAAAACATTCTTTTCATGATCCTAACATAAAATATCAACCCAAACTTGTTTCGGTTGGAGAATCATGGGTAATCAAAGGATTAGATGAAGCGCTAGAAAATACTTCAGTTGGAGACAAGACAACCGTTGAAGTATCACCTGATAAAGGATTTGGTGAACGAGATTCTGGCAAAGTTAGAATGATTCCACTGCGTAAACTTGGAGAAGATGCCGAAAAAGTTTCAATCGGAGATACGATTGAAGTAGATAATAAAAAAGGAATTGTAAGATTTATCGGCTCTGGCAGAATTAAAATTGATTACAACCATAGATTTGCAGGAAAAACAATTCTATATGACATCAATGTCCTCAAAGAATTAAAATCTGATGAAGACAAAATAACAGGAATTTTAAAGAAAAACCTTCCTATAGAAGACGAAAAAATCATTTTCAATAAAAAGGATAAAATTCTTGATATCATAATCCCACAGGAAATATTTCGTGCTGAAAATTTACCTATAATAAAACACTTTATACAAATGGATTTATTCAAATTTGTTCTTGGATTAGAAAAAATTACCTTTACAGAGACGTATGAAAAACCAGATACCAAGAAAGAAACAAAACAAGAATCAAAAACAAAAGATAATAAAAAATAGAAAATTATAGTACTTTTGTACTTTTAGCAAGATTGATTGCTTTATTTTCATTCATATTGACTTCTTTTAAAATGGTATATCTTTCTGGTCTTAACGACTGTGCGATGGTTAATGCTTTTGCAAGAACTTTAGATTTTAAACCAATTTCTTTTGCAGTTGTAGGAGCACCGACACTTTTTAACGTCTTAACAATTTTTCTCCAATCCTGACCTTGTAATTTTGCAATCATAATTGCACCAATACCACATTTTTCACCATGAAGTCCAATTCCAGGCTCTAATTTGTCAACTGCATGGGAAAACAAATGTTCTGCACCAGAACAAGGTCTACTACTACCCGCTATGCATGATGCAACACCCGCACTAATTAACGCCTCAACAACCTCTCTAACATCCAACCCTTTTTTTGAAAACCTACTAGAATGCTCCATCAAAATTTTTGCACTCATCAATGCTAGATCTGCAGAATATCTTCCATAATACTCCCCAGTCTTATCGCGTCCAAGCTGCCAGTCTCGTACAGCTGTAATTTTGGCTATAAGATCACCACATCCACTCGCAAGTAGTTTTTTTGGTGCTTTTTTGATAATATCTACATCCACAAAAACTCCAAGTGGTGCAGTAGCTACCAATGAGTGTGGTTTATTGCCTTTGATAGAAACAAAAGGACTAGCAATACCATCATGTGATGCAGATGTTGGTATACTAACAAATGGCAAATCAAGATTAAATCCTATTATTTTAGCTATATCAACAGAACGACCGCCACCAACACCAACAATTAACTCACTTTTACTTTTACCTACATCTTGTTCTATTTTCTTAATGGATCTTTTATCATTGGTTTCAGCTAAATGCCAAACCATTTGAATTTTGGATGCAGAAAGAGAACTTTCAATCTTGTTTTGAACTATCTTTTTGACATTATTTCCTGATACTAAAGAAACTTTTTTTATATTTTTTAATGATTTTAGAAAACTTCCTATATCATTGATATTTTTTTCTCCGACAACAATCAGCCGTGGTAATTCCATCTTATGTGATCGCATAGATTTTTTCGTTTTTTGCACTTTTTATCATTTGTCTACAAACAAAAAGTTATTTAAAAGGGTGCAAATAACTCGAAATATCTCATTAGAGGTATTATTTATGACGACAAACATTGAAGAAAAAATATTACATGGAACGACCACTGTAGGAATTAAGGCATCAGATGGTGTTGTTTTATGTGCTGATATGAGGGCAAGTGCTGGATATTTTATTGCCAATAACAATACGATGAAAATTCAAAAAATCTATGATCATGTTGGTTTGACATTAGCAGGAGGAGTTGCAGATGCACAAAATCTAACTGATATTTTGAGATATCATGCAAACATCCACACGATTCAAAATAATAAAAATATTCCAATAAAATCATTAGCAAGACTTTGTTCTCTTGTTTTCCATCAAAATAGAGGCTACCCATTTATGGCTGACATTTTGTTAGGAGGTTATGATGAAAAAGGACCATCACTTTTCAATATTGATATGTTTGGTTCTGTAGAACAAAAATCCTATGTAACAACTGGAAGTGGTTCACCTGTTGCATATGGTCTTTTAGAAGATGAATATCGTGACGATCTTACAGTTGAAGATGCCAAGACAGTAGCTCTTCGCGCAGTTAAAGCTGCAATTGTAAGAAATATTGGAACTGGTGATGGAATCAATGTAGCAACAATTGATAAGAACGGATTCCAACTTTTGACCAACGAACAAAAAAAATCTATTATCTCACTTTAGTGATTAAATGCAAAAAAAACGGCAACAAGAATTATCTAACGGCCAAAATTTCATGGCAACCATACTGCAAAGTTTACCCAAAGAAGCAGTAGTAACGAAAATTAATTTTGAAGGTCCTAGAATTGCACTTTATACAAAAACCCCAAAATATTTGATAGAAAATAATGATATAATTGCAAATCTAGTTAATGTGATAAAAAAACGGATTGTTATCAGAACAGACGAATCAATAAGAAAAAGTGAAGAAGATGTTAGAAAAATTCTTAATGAAAGTGTACCAAAAGATGCAGATTTAAAAGGAACATTTTTTGATACTGCTACTGGAGAAGTTTCTATAGAAGTAAAACGTCCTTGGCTTTGTCAAAGAAATAAAGAAGAATTTAACCATGCTGAAATATCTGAAAAAACCGGCTGGAAATTACGTGTGAGAAAATCTACAAACAAGGCATCAAATACAATTCAAGCTATAAATTATCAACTCAAAGTTTCTTCAGATGATAGGGCAAAACATCTGAAGGGAATAGGTGAACAAATTTTTAGAGATCGTCTAATACAGAAATCTGAAGTATCATTACTGACATTAGGCGGTTTTGGGCAGGTAGGAAGATCATGTATGTTGTTAACCACAAATGATAGTAAAGTATTGATTGATTGTGGAATCAATCCTGGCGCACGTAATGCATATGATGCATTTCCTAGGCTTGATTGGGCTAACATAACGCTTGATGAATTGGATGCCATTGTGATAGGCCATGCACATCTTGATCATACAGGATTTTTGCCTGCATTACTGAAATATGGGTATCGTGGACCGATTTATTGTACAGAACCTACATTACCTATGATGAATCTGATTCAACTTGATGCAATCAAGGTTGCGACTGCACAAGGAAGAATCCCTATCTATGCTGAAAGAGATGTTCATCAAATAATGCGACAGACAATTACTCTACCTTATGGAAGTGTAACTGATATATCTCCTGATATCAAATTAGTTCTATCTAACGCTGGACATATTCTAGGTTCAGCTACTTGCCATTTTCATATTGGTAACGGTGATCATAATTTTGTATACACAGGAGATATCAAATATGCTAAAAGTATGCTTCTCGAAAGCGCTTTCACAAACTACCCACGGGTGGAAACACTTCTTATCGAAAGTACATATGGTTTGAAGGAAGATATACAACCCACAAGACAGGAAGTAGAATCTGCATTTATTTCAGCAGTAAATACAGTTTTAAAAGATGGAGGAAAAGTTCTCATTCCAATTCCTGCAGTTGGTAGAGCACAAGAATTAATGATGGTTATAGATCAATATATGAAATCTGGTGACTTAACAGAAGCTCCAGTATTCATGGAAGGAATGATTCAGGAAGCTACTTCAATCCATGAAGCGTTTCCAGAATATCTTGCTAGAGAACTGAAAAAGAAAATTCTAGAAACAGATGATAATCCATTTGATTCAGAATATTTTACAAATATCGAACATGCTGACGGTAGAGAAGAACCATTGAGAGATGGATCACCTTGTATTATAATAGCAACTTCTGGTATGCTAGAGGGTGGTCCGGTTCTTGAATATTTCAAGAACATTGCTCCTCATAAACAAAATAAAATATTATTTGTTTCCTATCAAGTTAATGGCACACTTGGACGAAGAGTGTTAGATGGATCAAGACAGGTATCCATATTGGGAAAAGAAGGAAAGGTTGAAGTTATTACTATAAATTGTGGTATAGAAAGACTTGATGGATTTAGTGGACATAGTGATTACAACCAACTTATGTCTTTTGTTCAAAGATTGAGACCTAAGCTAAGACGTGTACTTGTGAATCACGGAGAAAAGAAAAAATCGGAAAATCTGTCTGCATCAATACGCCGTATGTATAGAGTTGCATCACATTATCCACAAATACAAGAAGCAATAAGATTATTTTAGACTATAATCAGGCTTCCAAATTTTTACACCCGTTGGTGTTACTATAATTCTCTCTTCCCCAAGCCGAGCAATATCAGCATTTGAATCCCTGGCAATTACATAAAGTTCTTCTACAACTTTTCTGAGTTTTTCAACATCTTTTTGTGCTAATGGTGTAACCCTAAGAATTAAAATCATACCTTTTTTGATATCCTCTTTTATTGAGTGTATATCGCTAGGATCTCTAATTGTTATCGCCTTGAGATATGTTGGATTTGCCTGTTTTTGCATCAGCTATTTTGTAATCAGCTCCCCCAAAAAGTCTTTCTAATTTTTTAGGAGTAAACAGCTATTTGTTATCTAAATCCTGAGTTTTGTATATGAAGATTCTTCAGCAGATTTTACTGCTACTTCTACATCTTCATTTTTGTGAACAGTAACAAGACCTGTCTTGTTTTTTGGTGCATCAGAATAGCGTAATGTGACACTAGCTGAAAATTCTATATGTTTGTCTACAGTTTGTCCTCTTAACATGACAATTGGTCCAACATATTCCTTAGCTTCAAGTAAGATATCATTAGGTAATGCAAGTGCATTGATCATTTCATTTTCATCTTTGTTTCTTCCAACAATTAGCTTTGTGTTTTCATCCAATCTGAAATGTCTTCCAATCTTTAACAGATCGATATCGTTTGTTGTTGGGGTTTCAATGTGTTTGAACAAATCTTTAGCTCTTAACGAAAATGCAGGGTCTGTCAAGAGACAACCTCCACCAGCATTTGGTGGATCTTCAATACCAAAGTCTTTTGCCATTTTGAGTTGTTCTTTTCTGGAACGACCTCTGATCATACCAAGATCCTTTCTTTTTATCAAACCATTCTTTTCTGGATCAGTTGCTGGTAACAGCGCTGCTGATAATGGTCTAACAATTTTTCCTTCTAAACCTGATAGCTTTTCAATTTTTTTTAGTGCAGGTGCAAATTGACTCATTGGTCTTTGTCCAAGTACTTCACCCGAAATAATAAACTCTGCACCAATCTCTTTCATGTGTTTCTTACCAGCTTCAAACATCATTGCTCTACAATCAATACATGGATTCATACCAGATCCATAACCATGTTTTGGATTTTTTAGCATCTCAATATATTCATCTCCAAGATAAACTGTTTTTAGATCAACTCCGAGATTGTCTGCCCTTTCTCTAATCTCAAAACCACAGCCTCGACCACAATCAAAATCACAAAATGGTGTCTTGATCGCTACCGCTGAAACTTCAAATCCTTGTTTTTGCATTGTTTTTACAGCCAATGTACTATCTAATCCACCGGAAAGTAGTGCAACAACTTTCTTTTTTTCTTGCTTTTCTGTCATAAAACTAACAAGGAATCTACATATACAAACTTTGCAACATACATAAATTCACAAAAACATTTCTTTGAACGATGAAGGCACGCAGAAAAATATTGGAAAAACAATGTAATTCTATTGATTGTGATACTCTTGTCGCATTTGAGCCTGAAAACCTCTTTTACATGACAGGATTTTGGGGTGAGGCAATTGGTATATTAGAAAAGGGTGGAAAGACTACAATTATCGCTCCTGAATTAGAGGCACAAAGAGCAAAGGAAGATTCAGTTGACTGTAATATTATAATTTCACCAAGAGGTTATCCTGCATCTACATTATCTAGTATTGTGAAGAAGAAAAAAATCTGTACTGATTGTCAGAACTACACAACAATGCAATCATTAAAAAAATCAATTCCAAAAATAAAGCAATCTTCTATTCCTTTTTACAATGCACGTCTAATCAAAGACTCTGAAGAAATACGCATACTGAAAAAAACATCTTCTGTAATAGACAAAATGTTTGAACTCTGTGCAAAAACCATCGAAAAAGGCAAAAGAGAATCTGAACTGCAGACAACTTTGATGTCATTTGCAAACGCAAATGACCTATTTGATACTGGTTACCGATCAACTTTAAATCCATTGATAATAGCTAGCGGTCCAAATTCTTCACTTCCACATGCACAAGTTACCAAAAGGAAATTTACAAATGGCGATATGATTACGATAGATCTGACTTTGAGATATAAGGGATATGTTTCTGATGCAACTAGAACATTTGGACTTGGCTCAATCTCTAAGGAAGCGGTAACTGTCTATGAAATTGTAAAAGAATCTCAAAAGGCCGGATTAAAAGCTGTAAAACCTGGAAAGACTTGTGGATCTGTAGATGATGCATGTAGAAAAATTATAACAGAATATAATTATGGAACACATTTCATTCATTCCACTGGTCATGGAATCGGACTAGATGTTCATGAAAATCCTAACATTTCTGGTAAAAATAAGGAAAAGCTGAAAAAAAATATGGCTATTACCGTTGAACCTGGAATCTATATCCCAAAAAAATTTGGTGTTCGTATAGAAGACTCGTTAATAGTGAAAAGTAGAGCGGATGTCATGCACAAGTTTACGAAAGACTTGATTATAATTTGAAAACACTTTTGATTATCATGACAGTATAACTAATTTTACTAGCTAAAAACCAAAAAAATTTGATTTAGTTTCTTAACTTTAAATTTGTAAAGATAAGTCAGATTGGTTTGAATAACTAATACCTGTTCAATACTAGTTTAAAACGACTTACTAGGTCAAGCTAGTAGAGAGTTGTTTTTGGACAGTAAGGAACGGCAATATTCAGAATCAATAAACCACAGTAGAACGACCATAGCGCTATGACAAGAACGACATCGCAAAAACACGGTAAACGCGGCTAAAAACGTGATGAATTTTTAACCGTGTTTGTTCGTGTTAAACTCAAATTATAAAATATTTAATCTCTTATTGTCTCCTAAAATCTCTTAAGATATTATTATAATATCACCTAATTTTTTATCAAAATAAAATCAAACATGACGTAATTGTCTAGTTTTGTCGACTTTTTTCGCCTTAAACACATTTGTGAAAAATAATCATGAATTGGTATGATCCAGATCATCAATCTAATGGAGCAACATTAGGAGACAATATAGGACATCAGGAAACTGATGACTGGGATTGTGAAATAGAATTAAGTTGCCATAAAAAAGAAAACCAAGGTAGAGTGAGTACAATCTTCATGCGATATCTTCGAGATAAGTATGGACACACAGCTGATAGAGCATTAAAAAGAGCACAAAAACGTCAACAAAGAGAAAGACATACTTCAACTGAAGTAGATTCACAGATTATATCGGGTGTATTTTAGAACTTTCTTGGGTTTTCTCTTCTTTCTTTTCGTATTTCTAGTGAACCTTTGATCATAAACATAATACCAATTGCTAAAGAACCAAGCAAATAAGGGGAATGAAATGCAATATGGGGTAATACACCTAATGGTGCAAGCCACAAAGTAGAAAGTGGAGGAACTAAGACCACTCCAATCAAAATCCAGAACACTCCTCTCATTTTCAATGCATATAGATTACGTCAATCTAATATTAATTCAATAAAATTTTAAGAAGGTACAAAAATATCACAATTAATGATTCAAGGTTTTGCAACTCCAGACGGAACAGCAAGTTTTGCTAGTAAGGCTATGGCACATAAGGAGAATTTTAGAAAGATTCAAAATCTAACATTGTCAAACATTGGAATTGGTACATATCTGGGCAATCCAGACTTGGAAACTGATAACCAGCAAAAAACCGCAATAAAGCAATCTATTCTACAAGGAGTAAATGTGATAGATACTGCCATAAATTATCGCGCACAAAAATCTGAAAGAACCATAGGAAAGGCAGTTTCTGAATTGATTGAAGAAGGAAAAATTAATCGTGATCAGATTTTTGTTTCAACTAAAAACGGTTATGTTACAAATGATGGTGACATACCAGAAGATTTTATGCAATATATTATGAGAGAATTTGGGAAAAAGGGAATAGTAAAAGAAGGCGATATTTCATCGCAATATAACTGCATTACATTACCATTTCTTGAGGATCAGTTGGCACGAAGTCAGAAAAACTTAGGATTGGATTGTATAGACTTGATGTATCTACATAACGCAGTGGAGGGACAACCACAAATGTCTCATGATGAATTTATTCATCATTTATCCGACATCTTTGAATTTTTTGAGAAACAGAGAAAAGAACAAAATATCAAATTTTATGGGCTTGCAACTTGGGAATGTTTTCGAGTTTCTAGTGACAAACCAAATTATTTATCGTTGTCAGAGATAATCGAACTGGCAAAAAAGATTGGTGGAGATAATCATGGATTTAGGTTTGTTCAACTTCCATACAATCTTAGTTTTGACCAAGCATTCATGCAAAAAAATCAACTAGCAGACTCTAACAACCAAATAACATTTTTGGAGGCTGCTATACATCATAATATTGGAGTTTTTACTAGCGTTCCACTAATGCAGGGTAAACTATTAGAATGGATTAAGAACAATGAAAAATTTACAAATCAAAGCCCATCTGTAGATGCACTTCAGTTTATTAGATCAACTCCAGGGGTTTTAGCCCCATTAATTGGCCATAAGCTAGAATCTCATGTATCTGAAAATTTGCAGGTGTTAAAAATTCCCCCTTATACCGAACAAGAGTTTTATGATCTTTTTAAGAAACTAACTGGATGAGTTATGGTAATTCCTCTTCAACATCAGAACAATGTTTGTGAACCCATACACCCTTGGAGTTTTTTACTATTTCTTTACCTTTTTTGATTGGATCATTACATTCTACACATTTTCCATTAAATCTAGCCTTCAAAGTAACAATATTACAATTATACCTAATTTGAATTAGATGATTAATTTTTTTGACGTTCTAACTCTTTGGTTGCTTCCTAGAGCATTCAATACAAAATTCTCCAACCTCGAAAACATATAGAAGTTTTTTACAATCTTTACATCTTCTTTCTGATCTTGTTTTATCGTAACCGTAAGGCATAGTAAATATCATCACCATGATCAAATTAAGGATGATCTAAAAGGTTGAATTTTTCATTTCATTAGCCAACTCCAATAGCGTCGCATAAATGAATAATTATCATAAAACCTAATTTTGGCTTTTGAATTTCTTTTCTTTAATTGTTCTGATATAAGATTCAGGACAATATCACGTTTCTTTTTTTTGTTTGTGAGATCACTTTCAATGATCTTTCTTACAAACTCTTGTTCTAAGTAAATCTCAAAAAACCACCAACCAGCAGCCATCTTGGCATCAGGACTAAACTTGTATCCATTTTTTGTGTGAGTTTTTAATTGAAGTTCGTTTAATATCTCCTTGAAAATTTTAATGTCTGCATCAAGATCTGTTGTTGCAGCAGAAAATAATGGTTGCATATTATTGTGTGATTAACTAACCAGAACCCACATTTCGATTTTTTCTATTTCTAGTTTTTGTGACTCCCCACGTATTCTTCTTAATTTGTGATTTTGACAAGTCGCTAGTATGTGCCTTACTTTTGTGCCTCTCCAATCGTTCATTACTACTAAATTCGAGATTACATTTGTTACACTTTGTCTGATTTTGATCCTTTCCAAAGAAACCCAATTTTGATCATATTATATTATTCTACTAGAAAATAAATGGGATCACCACTAAAGATTTTTTTCAATGTTTTTTCGGATGATTTTTACGATCTTAGCCTTGGTCTTGCGACCAGTCTTAACTACATTTTTCGAGTCTACCAGAAAGACCTCGTTATAGTCGGAGTTGTTGTATCCAGAACCAATATCGTTGGCTACCATTAGGTCGGCGTCAGATTCCCTCAGTTTTTTCCTTGCCCGGGAAATCAGCTCCTTTTTCGATACGTTGGCTTCAGCTTTGAAACCTATGAGAATTCCCTTGTGGATCTTTTTGATGTGATCTATGATCTTTGGGGCTCTGGTGAGTTTGATGGCAGTATTGCTATTGCTCTTGATCTTGATGTTTGAGTTTTTTGGGATAAAGTCAGATACGGCGGCAGCCAATATCACAATGTCAAATTTCTTTCTAAGTTCTTTCTTGACCGTACTAAACATCTCTGAAACTGTAGTTACACGAATGATTTTGGCACCATTTGGTGGTTCGGCGGTTCCAGGTCCGTAAACTAGGGTCACTTTGGCACCCGCTGAGACTAGTTCAGAAGCCAATAATGTTCCGGTTTTTCCTGTGCTAATATTTGTCATTACACGGACAGGATCAATCTTCTCAACTGTAGGACCTGCCGTTATCAAGACCTTCTTTCCTTTCAGCTTTTTTGACTGTCCAAACTTGATCAAAACAAAGTCCAGAACGTCCTC
>ENA-UPTF01000142-UPTF01000142.1-marine-metagenome-genome-assembly--contig:-NODE-142-length-49734-cov-5.070302_pt1 | contig 49734 bp, 40 predicted proteins | sample MGYA00238166_ERZ767019 | MGnify/ENA primary metagenome ERZ767019 (study PRJEB28930, sample SAMN06266391) | marine metagenome | isolation source: Sea water from 250 m depth | place: Atlantic Ocean | study... | reverse complement strand
CTTTTTAGCTCAACTTCAAAATGTTTCTTTTCCTGTCACAGTTCGCTGGAGCAAGGGAACGGATATTGATGCAGGTTGTGGCCAATTGGCAATAAAATAAAACATCATAAATGATTGAAAAAATAGTAGATATAGTAAGGTCAGGGCTCAGTTTTAATGGGTGTGATGCAATAATATTAGGATCTGGTCTGGGAACTTTTACGAAATATTTAAAGAAAAAATCGATCTTACCATATTCAAAAATACCTGATTTTCCACAATCAACTGTTAGCGGACACCATGGTGAATTGATATCCGGTTACCATGGTGAACGACAGGTTGTAGTAGCAAAGGGGCGATTCCACTACTACGAGGGGTATGATATTTCCACCGTAGTGCTTCCGGTCCAAATTTTTAATGCACTCGGAGTACGAAATTTAATCATAACGAATTCTTCAGGTAGTATTACAAGGTCAAATCCACCAGGCACTTTAATGGCGGTCAAAGGTCATTTTGATTGTACTTTTCGGAATGGACCAGATGATCCTGAACTAAGGTCCAACGAAAGGTATCATGACCCCTCAATGCTTTCCATTGCAAAAAAGGTAGCAAAAAAAATTAAGATAAATTTAGCTCAAGGGAACTATTGTTGGACACTGGGGCCATCCTATGAAACAGCGGCCGAGATAGATTATTTTAGGCAACTGGGGGGTAATGCGGTTGGAATGAGTACGGTACCAGAAGTGCAAGAAGGTGCTAAACTGGGAATGCATATCCTGGTTCTATCCGTTTTAACTAATTATGCTTCTGGAATAACAATGTCAGAATTAACCCATGACGAGGTACTGGAAACTGCAAACAAGACCGGAAAAGATTTTATTTCATTATTGCTCGGTATCATTGCACAATTGAAGCCTGAAAATGGGATTAAATCTTAGATCTGAAGTAAAACAAATCAGCAATGATATTATTGCTTTCCGTCGTGATTTTCATCGGTTTCCGGAACTGAGTTTCAAGGAATTCCGCACTGGAGATGTTATTGCCCAACAACTGTCTGATCTCGGGATCGAGCATAAAACCCAGATCGGGAAAACAGGTATTATTGGTGAGGTCAAATTTGGCGAAGGACCAATTATTGCATTGCGTGCTGATATGGATGCTCTTCCTATACAAGAGACAGGAGATTTGGAATTCAGATCACGTAATGATGGAGTGATGCATGCCTGTGGTCATGATGGACATATGGCCATACTGCTTGGGGCAGCCAAAATTCTTTCTCAATTTGAGAAGAGCCTTCATGGAACGGTCCGTTTTATCTTTCAACCAGCAGAAGAGGGACAGGGAGGTGCTCGATATATGATAGAAGATGGCTGCTTGGATGGTGTAAAGGAAATTTATGGACTACATCTTTGGAACTATCAGCATTTGGGAGATGTAGGTGTCAAATCTGGTCCGGTCTTGGCAGCAGCGGATATTTTTGAGATTACTATTAAAGGAAAAGGCGGTCATGGAGCTGCTCCTCAGGGAACCGTTGATACTATTGTTGTGGCCAGTCATTTGATCAGTGCATTTCAGACCATTGTTAGCAGGAACACTGACCCATTAGATAATACAGTGGTAACCGTTGGTAAGATCCAGGGTGGTCATAATTTCAATATAATTGCAGATGAAGTAAAACTATCTGGCACGACACGGGCCTATACTGAAATGAATCGCCAATTGATAAAGGACCGTATTTCTGAGATAATTGATGGTATTTCAACATCTTTTGGTGCAAATATCACTCTGGACTATGAGGACGGCTATCCGCCAACTATCAATCATGATATCCCCACCCAGAATGTTATGAAAGCAGCATCACAGGTCGTAGGTGCAGGTGCAGGTGTTCCTTACCTTTCAATGGGTGGTGAAGATTTTGCTTATTATCTACAGGAGACCCCAGGCTGTTTTTTCTTTGTTGGTTCATCTCCAGACGATCGTGATGTATTTACCACTCCTCACCACTGTTCCCATTTTGATATTGATGAAAATGCATTATTAGTTGGGTCTTCGATATTCGTCAACTTGGTTGAAGATCTTTTAGGCTAAAAAATGACACGATTTATCATTGGGATCTTTCCAATGTTGATGATAGGTCAGGTCTTGATCACTGATCTGGTGGACCGTGCTGACCTTGATGGAACCCTAAGAAAATATATGGTGGATGAAATGGACCCCTATACTGGGGAAACCCATTTCTTTTATGGAAATGGCGTAAAGGAGTTTGATGGTTCTTTATACGAAGGTCTGCAAGATGGTCAATGGATCTGGTGGCATCCCAATGGACAGAAACAAAAGAAAGGTTATTTCAAACATGCTTTTCAGGATAGTTTATGGCAGTGGTGGTATCCAAACGGACAATTGAAGCAGAAAGGTCATTTTGTAGATGGGAGGAAAGATGGTTCCTGGAAGCTTTGGCATGAAAATGGTGTCATCTCATCTGTAGAACCTTATGAGAATGATCTTCTTGACGGGAAATTACTCTTATGGTTTGAGAATGGAAAAATGGAAGGTGAAGCTGTCTATAGAAATGGGATCAAGAATGGTATAGACCGAGGGTGGTATGATACTGGAGAGCCTAAATGGGCATTCCGTTGGAAAGGAGGAAAAGAGCATGGTCCGCAGATCGAGTGGAGTGAAAAGGGTTTGAAACTTTACGAACATAATTTTGTGAATGGAGTTGCACATGGGAAATTCACTGAATATTTCCATAGTGGTCAAAAACGTCTTAGTGGAATATTCAGATCAGGTATGCAGGAAGGAGAATGGACTTGGTGGTATTCGGATGGTGAAAATGCTTTATCTGGTAGCTATACAAAGGGTGTACCAACAGGTACCTGGGTCTGGGTGATGTTAGAAAGGCAGGACCTGCTTATGAAAGATGACCCTGAACTTAGCTGGGTCCAGAATCGTATCCGGGAATGGCTTAATGTTTCTCAGTAGCCTATAGCAGACGTTTCTCCTCGACAATCCCCAGCTCCGTACAGACCATCTTTTGTTATCAGGATTCCATTTGCTTCACCGATATAACCCTGCTTGCCACTTCCACCCCCGTATGGTGTTATAATATGTCCACGGGATTCCAGACTCTTGATCACATCCTTTGGAATTGATCTGGGTTCTATGTGGATGGCATCTGGTGGAAGCCACTGATGGTGAACACGTGGTGAACAGACCGCTTCTTTGATATCCATTCTATGTAGGACGACATTTATAATGCATTGTAAGACCGTAGTGATGATGGTCGATCCGCCTGGGGTTCCAATTGTCATTAAAGGTTCATCATCAAAAAGCAGAATAGTGGGACTCATTGAACTCAGTGGACGTTTAGCTCCACGTATGGCATTTGCTTCGTTTCCTACCAGACCGTACGCGTTTGGGAAACCAGGCTTGATAGAAAAATCATCCATTTCGTTATTCAGGAAAAAACCAGCTCCTGCTACTAAATGACCTCCACCATAACCAAGATTTATGGTTGTGGTCACGGCAACAGCGTACCCATTTTTGTCAACGACTGAATAGTGTGTGGTCTCGGGACTTTCGTATCCTGCCAGAGGGCCAGAAAACACATCTTTGCTTGGTGTAGCCTTTTTCATGGAGATATCACTTATGCGTGCCTTTGCATAATTCTTAGATACTAACATTTCTGCGGGTACATCCCAAAAGTCTTCATCTCCCAGATGTTCAGCCCGATCGGCATATGCACGGCGTTCGATCTCTGTGAGCAAATGAATATAATCAGCAGAGTTCCAGCCCATTGTATCCAAGCGAAAATTTTCCAGCATGTTCAGCATTTGTATTAATAGAAGGCCCCCCGAGCTCGGTGGACCCATTGACAATATTTCTATATTATGAAACGTTCCTCTGACCGGCTCACGATATACAGAATTATAATTTTTTAGGTCTTCATGGGTTATCAGTCCATTTCCGCGTTTCATCTCTTCTATTATCATATCAGCCACTGGTCCATTGTAGAACCCTTCTTGGCCAAATTTTGCAATTCGCTTTAAGGTCCTTGCAAGATCATTTTGAATAAATCTGTCACCCTTTTTCCATGGTCGCCCATCTTTTCGGATAAATATTTTGGCAGCGGCAGCATTGGTCTGGAATAATTCCCTATTATTGTTGAATCGTTCCGCTTCGTAGTAGGATAGAATGAATCCTTTATCAGCCAGGCGAATGGCTGGTGCAAGAATCTGATATCTGGTGATATTCCCTGATCCATGATCTGCCCATGCTTTGAGCAGTCCGCTCACAGTCCCGGGTACTCCACTACCAGCTCGGGTATAAAGTGACATGTTTGGGATCACATTGCCCATATCATCGAGAAACATGTCCCTGTGTGCCGCATCGGGAGCCTTTTCTCTATGATCCAATGTGAATCTTTCACCCTTATCTGAAACTCCTATCATGAAACCACCCCCACCAATGTTTCCGTTGGATGATGATGTGACCGCTAATGCAAAACCTACAGCTACGGCTGCATCCACAGCATTACCACCTTTTTTAAGGATCTTTACACCAGCCTCGGAAGCTTGACGACTGGTGGACACCACCATTCCATTTTCGGCGAAAACTGGGTCTGGTGTTCCAGAATGTAAATAGGGTAGAAGAGTAAAAATATGTATGATAACAAATATATATTTAAATGATCTCATGTTTTTGAAGGTCCTTTATTTTTGCCTTAGAGTAATTTAATAATGAAGACAGTATTTCATTCGTATGTTCGCCAAGATCAGGAGCTGGCTCTGTTGGTATCTCTGGCGAAGAAGAAAGATGAACCGGTGTGCGGGCAAATCGGTAGGACCCTACATCAGGATCTTTTATCTCTATCAATCCTTTTCTTACCTTTACTTGTTCAGATGCGAACACTTCTTTAGCTGTTAGTATCGGGCCGACCGGTACACCATTCTCATTCAACAGAGATTCCGCTTCTGAGCGTGTTTTATTCTTAAGCCAGTTTTCAATGATAGGAGCAAGTTCAGTTGAATGTGCTGCGCGCGCTGTACCAGTTTTACTTCGCTCGTCATCTATCAATTCCTTCTGATCGATGATCTTGCATAGCCTTTCCCACATGATATCATCAGGGATATTTAGCGCCAGGTACCCATCTTTACACTTGAACGCTCCTCTGGGGAAAAGGTGATTCAACTGTCCTCGTTTGGGCTCCTGACCTGTAATCGAATATAACATTATCATTCTTTCATTAAGTGAGAGCATATTATCCAGCATAGCACTATCTACAAATTGACCTTTTCCGGTTCTCTCTCGCATAAATAGTGCTTGCATTATACCATAAGCTGTACACATTCCGCTGTAAATATCAGCCATTCCATAAATTGTCCAGCTTGGAGGCTTATCTTCAAAACCCACCAAGTGCATGATACCACTCATAGCTTCTGCTACTATATCAAAAGCTGGACGTTGAGAATCCGGACCTTCATATCCCTCAAGTCTTCCAAACCCTGATATTGCCGCATAGATCAGTTTTGGGTTGATCTCCTTTAGGGTCTCATAACCCAGACCTAATTTATTCACACTCCCAGGACGTAGATTTTCTACGACCACATCAGCTATTTTTACCAGGTCCAAGAATATCTTTTGTCCGCTATTCGACCTTATATTAAGAGAGAGACTTTTTTTGTTACGGTTGTAGGCCATAAATCCGCCAGCCTTCTTTATATCTCCCTTTTGAGCAAAAGGCGGGATTGATCTTCGAGGATCTCCTGACCCAGGACGCTCGATCTTGATCACCTCCGCTCCAGCATCGGCCAGAAGCATGGAACAATAAGGACCACTCATGTACTGTTCCAGAGCAATAACCCTTATACCATCCAGGGGCCGTTGTATATTATTCATGGATAAGCTCAACGATAGTTGAGACTCCCTGGCCGACACCTACGCAAAGAGATGCTAGACCATAAAAAGGTAGATCTCGATCCTTTTTACGGCGTTTCATTTCATGAAGCAGTGTAGTGATGATCCTGGCTCCTGAACAGCCCAGAGGATGGCCCAGTGCAATGGCTCCACCATTTACATTCGTAATGGTATGATCAAGTTTCATTTTTTGCATGACACCTATGGTCTGTGCGGCAAAGGCTTCGTTTATTTCAACCAGTCCGATATCTGGGACAGATAGGTCCAAACGTTTTAGTAATTTTTCCGTGGCAGGTACAGGACCATAGCCCATGAACCCGGGATCGACACCAGCAACAGCTGAACCTACCCATCGTGCAAGAGGTCTTGATCCTATCTCTGCTGCTTTTTCCGAGCTCATCAAGAGTAACGCTGCAGCGCCATCGTTGATTCCACTGGAATTTCCTGCTGTGACAGTACCATTCTTTCGGAAAGCGGGTCTGAGTTTCCCTAATTGATCCATATCAGTATCTATTTTGTATTGACCGTTCTCGATCTTATAACGAGGATACTCATCGGTATCGACCATGACAGGGGGTCCTTTACGTTGTTTTACAGAAATAGGTTGTATCTCTTCCTTGAACCTCTGATTGTTGATCGCATCAATTGCCCGTCGCTGGCTTTCCAAAGCAAACGAATCTTGCTCCATACGACCGATCCCAAGTTCCTCTGCTATGTTCTCAGCTGTTTCACCCAAACTGATAATGGGATATCGTTCATCCATTCTTGGATTGGGATATCGCCAGCCTACAGTGGTATCAAAGAGCGTTCTGTGTCCCATGGAAGATTGTTGTGCTGCCTTTGGAATCGAATAGGGTGCCCGGCTCATGCTTTCTACGCCGCCTGCAATATAAATGTCACCCTCTTCCGCGATAATGCTTTTTGCTGCCTGATTAACTGCATCAAGTCCTGAAGCACAATTCCGATTTACTGTGACCCCTCCAATTTCCTTGGGAAGGTCTGCCAGTAATACAGCCATCCGGGCAATGTTGCGATTATCCTCTCCAGCCTGATTCCCGCAACCCACGACCACATCTTCCACTTGGTCAGGATCGATCCCGGTCCTTTTCATCAACCCTTTCAATACATCTGCAAGCAGATCATCTGGACGAACAGTAGATAGAGCACCTCCGAATTTTCCAATGGGACTACGTATTGCATCAATAATAACGACGTCACGCATTATTAGCCTGATACTATATCATTCATGAATTGACCGAACCGGTTGGCAGCTTCTTGAGTTCTAGGATGATGTTTTTGAATAAAATTAACTGATATTGGATCTTTCTGGTATGCTCTCAGTATCTCTTTAGCCTTAGCATCATCTTCCATATCAAGGTAGGAGGTGGCAAGACGTAGGCTCAGGTTTTCAGCGTTGTCACCAAAAGCTTCACCGGGTAAAGTGGCGAGTTCATATTTTTCCAAAAGAAATTCAGCAAGTTCTATACCAGTTGTGATATTAATTTTATCTAAGATCTGTTTTTTGTCACCCAGGTTCGGATACAAATAGAAAGCACCCTGGGGCTCAGGACAGGGAATATTGAGGTCAGTAAGATGATCATATAAATAGCGTGTTCGAATATCATGCATTCTTGTACACGTTATAATGTAACTGGTTAATTCATCATCCGGTTGAAAGGCTCTCATTACCGCGTGTTGGATAGGGGCTGGAACGCAGGACCATATATTACTGATGATCGTGTCACAGGCATTGACAAGATCTTGGCCAGCATTATCTGGGATCAGAGAGAATCCAAACCGCCAACCACCTAATGATAGATGTTTGCTAATCCCATTAAAAATAAAAGTGCCTTCCGGATACAATGTTCGAATAGAATCATGAGAATTATCTCCATGGGTTATTAATCCATAAATCTCATCACTTAGTACCACCATGTTCCTTTTTCGTGCACCATCGGCAATATCTTTGATCTCGTTCTTGGACAGCATCCTTCCTGTTGGATTATTAGGCGAGTTAAGTATCAGGATCGGGGGTTTTCCAGTATCATTCTGGGCCTGATCAGCGCAATCGAATAATGCATCCAGATTCACCTTATAAGATCTTTTATCATCCAAATAAAATCTGTAGACAGGATGATTCGTCAATTTGGCTATGGATGAATAGGATACCCAGCATGGGACAGACAATAAGACCGGCCCATCAAGAATAGATAGTATAGTGTGCAAAAGGGATTTGCTACCTATTCCAATTATGATACTATCAGGATCTACTACATTGAAACCATAATTCTCTTGAAAGAATACAGAGATCTTCTCACGCAGCTCATTAATACCCAATGATGAAAGATAGCTCTGCTTTGTAGCATGGACGGTCAATTCCTGAACTAGGTTAGGATGGACAGGAAACCGCGATTCTCCAAAACCGAGATGAAAAACATTTTTCCCCTTTGACCACATTCTGAGAACCTTTTGGTTCATGGCAAGGGTAGCAGATGGTTTTACATTGGAAAAATGTTCTTTAAGCTTCATTTTATAAACAAGGACCCCAGTTAATTTATGGAGATAGCATTACCAGAAAAAAGAAAAGGCGGTGTTTCCACCGCCTTTTCCAAGTTAGATAGTTCTGATCACTTAAAAGTTAAAGGTTGTTCTCAAGTAAAGGTTCCGACCAGCCATACCGATGGGTGAGAAATTCGGGTAAACGAAAGCACCATCGTTTCCTCTACTCTTCATGGAGATCTTATCAGGCATCTCATCTGTTAGATTATTGATACCCATGGTAAAGTTCATTGCGCCTACATCCCAGTTTAATGCAATGTCCATTATGTTCTCCACACCAAAGACCTGGGCCCAACCATCACCATATTCTTCATAGGTGACCCCACTGAATTTATCAGCTTCACCTGTGGAATAACGGCTATGATATTCACCAAAACGATGGTAATTGAACTTTATTCCTATCGGCATGCCCATAAGACCAGTCCAGTTCACACCAAGGATCATGTTATCCTTTGGCTGGGTAGCCGTCATGGTACGCTCTTCCCTGGAATCAAAGGTGGTAGATATTGCAGCATCCACTAAACTTGCATCAACATCCACGGGATATCTGATCTCAGTGACCTCATTTGAAGTAAGGTTCATACCCATGCTTACATCCACATTACCCAGGTCACCCATATCCATATTGTAGGCAGCACTGATATCTACGCCCTGTGTCTCGGTGTCTACTGCATTAGTGAAGAAACGACCACCAGTGGCATTCGTTTCACCGGATGCCTCTAGTAGTTGGTGGACCTTATATCCTAGCGCATTGGTTGGATCGCTATCAGCGGTCCAGTTACCGGTCAGGACAATGCGGTCTGTAATAGTGACCAAATAGGCATCAAGATTCAGGCGAAGGTCACCAAACGTGAAGGATCCACCACCACTGAGATTCACAGATGTTTCTGGTTTCAAGGGTTCAGCACCAAGCGCTTTTGAAAATGGATGGGTCACTGGAAATGTTCCGACCTCAAAGGCAACGGTCTCACCTGTTACTGGATCAGGCAGAAAGTTAGTGGCTATCTTTGCCTGATAGGACTGTGCAAGTGCCGGGGCACGAAAACCATTGCTGGCAGCCATGCGTAGAATGATACCATCACTTAGCTCATAGCGGGCACTGAATTTCCCGGCAAAACTGTTATATTTGTTATCTGATCCATCCTGCTGTGTATCATTATACATTTCGAAACGAGCTGCTGCACCAAGCCGTAGTCCTTCAAAGAGTTCATATTCTGCATCCACATAACCAGCCATAACACTTCGATCAGCATTTTGGGTCGCTGTGGCATTGGATGGTTTGAACCCACTGAAACACTGACAGCCAGAACCAGCTGTGCTGGAGTTCAAATTCAGTACTGTGGTATCACCGTAAGCAACACCATCGGCATTGTTGGAAGTTGTGTAAGAGTCCCAACCGACCACGCTTGTTCCAGCCTGTCCATTAGCGTAGGAAGCGGTCTCACCAGCATAGATACGAAACTGCTCAGTCCGCATTTCTGCTCCTGCGGCCAGGTTGATACCGCCCAAATTGGTAGTACCATCGGCATTATAAGTTTCCTGATAGAAGTTAAATCCGCCAATATCGTATTTGCGCAATTGTTCAGGACCATAGGAAGCATTCGTGCTGTTCATGAAGAAATGAAAGTCATTCCATCCAGCTGTCATACTCAGATCGTAAGCCCAGCTACCGTAGACACCTTCAACACCAAAAGCATTTGACCAATCTTCCACATTCGGCTGGATATGTGGCACAAATCCAGTAGGATTCGAACTGAGCCAAACCTTGTTTCCCTGATCAGGCTGGCGGGTAAAGCATCCCGTATCACCATTTCTGCTTGTATAACCACCAAAGGCATAATACCGTTTATCACCAGCAGGTACATCAGCATTGAACATGAAACCCAGGTTATCCTGGGAATGGTCTCCCCAGATCATTCTGAATGGGTCAATGAACCAATTGCTTCCAGGTTGGAGACGCTGAGCTTCAGCTTCATCATCGGACCAATAATCTGAATTGGGTTCATAATATTGTTCGCCTTCAACCCCGGTTCGAGTGGAAAAATCTCGGTCGCGGTATTCTGCAGCTATCAGTAATGAACCTTCATCACCCAAGGCAAATCCATGACTGAACTGATACTGTCTTACTAGGCCATCTTGCATTAAATAGTCCGTACTATTACTGGCTATACCATGGGGTGTACCATCGGCATCACGAGAGAAAGCAATCTCTGTTGAGGGATTCCATGTGTACATTTCAGACTCAGTGCCATTTCTGAATCCATAAACATCATACCCGTCAGGTATGGCATCAATAACATGATTGTTATAGCCTGTGAGAGCTGTGAATGAGCCTCCACTGCTGCCACTTTTCAGGATAATATTGATCACTCCGGCAATAGCATCAGAACCATACTGAGCCGCGGCCCCATCACGCAGTACCTCGATACGCTCGATCGCAGCAGCCGGAATGGCATTCAGGTCCACACCTGTGTCCCCGCGACTGGGGCTATTGTTCACATGCACCAATGCGGTGGTGTGACGGCGTTTACCATTTACCAGGACCAATACTTGCCCTGAGCTTAGCCCGCGAAGTGTCATAGGACGTACCGTATCTGATCCATCAGTGATGGAGGTCCTTGGAAGATTAAATGAAGGAGCTAAAGCCTGGATTATTTGAGCTGTTTCGGCATAACCAGCTCGACGGATATCCTGGTCCGTGAATACATCGACAGGTACGGCCTGTTCTTCAGCTGTGTGAGAAAAACGAGAACCGATCACTGAAACTTCTGCACCGGCCAATGCTGAGGATGTCAATGAAAAATTCAGTGTTGCACCACCCTCACTGACATTCACTGTCCTACTCTTGGACCTGTATCCTATATAAGATGCCTTAACACTGTAGGAACCAGCTGTGACCCCATCGATAACGTATGCACCATTGGCGTTCGTGGAACTACCTAATGTTGTTCCTTCCACCTCCACGTTTGCTCCAGCAAGCGGATTTCCATCAGCATCTGTGACGGTTCCAGCTACAGATTGAGCAAACAAGGAAAAAGACGACAATAGAACAATCAGAACACTTAAGAGATTTCTCATTTTACTCTCCTTTTGTTATTTTTGAACTTTTTTCTTTGCAAAAGTAGTTTTTTGGTATGTGCTTTTTGCAAATTTTCTAAATATATATCCGTCCATAATAGGTTAACAAGAAAAATATCATAAAAAGGGATGGCCTATATCATCTATATTTCCAATAGTTTATGATAAAGTTGTACGTAATCACTATTTTTATAGAATAATATTTCAGAATCATTCCTGACCAAATTACAACTGTTTTACATCCTCGAGATATTAAATGGCAATTGAATAGACAAGAGTCCAAACTATGTCATATTATCATCTATAGCCATTAAAAGCTTATCAATTGAAACACGGTCCTGATGCTGGGTGTCACGATAGCGAAGTGTTACGGTATCATCCTCGATTGTTTGGTGATCCACAGTTATACCGAATGGAGTGCCAGCCTCATCCTGTCTGTAATAACGCTTACCAATGGACCCTTGCTGATCGTAGAGTACCTTGTATCTTGGTTTTAAAAGATCAATGATATTGCGGGCTTTTTCAGGCAAACCATCTTTTTTGACCAAAGGACAAACGACTGCTTTCACTGGTGCTATCTTGGGATGAAATCTCATGACAGTGCGATTGTTCTCCGTATCCTCCCAATAAGCGTTGGCCAGCACTGCCAATAGGGTGCGGTTAAGACCAGCAGACGTTTCAATGATAAAAGGAAGAAAACGCTCATTTATCTGCTGGTCGAAATATTTCAAGTTTTTTCCTGAGAATTCCTCGTGACGGACAAGATCGAAATCAGTACGATTATGTACACCTTCGACCTCTGCCCAGCCAAATGGGAACTCATATTCTATATCCCAGGCCTCCTTTGCATAGTGGGCCAGTTCATCCGGACCATGTTCATGAAAACGCAACTTATCCTCATCGATTCCCAGCCTGTCAGGATAAAAACGGAATCGTTTATCCTTCCATTCCTTCATCGCATAATTATCTGAACCTGGTCTCACAAAGTACTGCATTTCCATTTGTTCAAATTCTCGTGTACGAAAGATAAAGTTCCGCGCTACGATCTCATTGCGAAATGCTTTACCGATCTGGGCGATTCCAAATGGTATTTTCAATCGCATGGCTCCCTGGATCAGCTGATAATTCACATAGATACCTTGGGCAGTTTCTGGTCGCAAATAGGCGATCGAGCTCGATTCTTCTACGGGACCAACATGTGTTTCGAACATGAGATTAAACTGCCTGGGTGATGTCATTTTACCCGTTGTACCGCACTTAGGACATATTATCTGATCCCAATCTGTATCTTCAGTATTCATAATCAACTCATCAGCCCGATATCTGGCTTTACACTGCTTACAATCCACAAGAGGATCATGAAATTCGCTAACATGTCCTGACGCTTCCCAGGTCCGCGGGTGCATGAGGATTCCACTATCTAAACCAACAATGTTCTCATGAACCTGGGTCATTTCTTGCCACCAGAGTTGAGAGATATTGTTTTTTAGTTCAATTCCTAATGGGCCATAATCATAAACGGCCCCGAAACCACCATAGATCTCAGAACTTTGGAAAATGAAACCCCTGCGTTTGCAAAGAGATACAATTTTTTCAATGGTCTTATCCATGATCAAATAACTAAGGAAGATAGTTCAAGCTTTGATGAATCTGATGGCTTAAAAAACTTATTAAAAATTCATTAATGATATTTAATCCAGTTCTTTCAGTTCGCGCTCGATCTCATCGTCGAAAGGAATACCCGACGAGGTGAAAATTACCGACTCAGGTTCTGTTTGGGGAGATTTTAAATAGATGATAAGGACCCCAATAGCTAATAATCCCACTATGATCGGGGCAACCCAAACCATGATATTAAATCCTTTTGCAATGGGAATTGCTAGTATGCGCTCTCCATATAGATCAACATAATGATCGATTATCTCCTGTTTACTTTTACCCTGATCAATAAAATTCTTGATCTGTTCTTCCATTTCTGGGTTATGATCAAGGTCATAAACAGTTCCCGCCCAGCAACAGGGTGACATCAAGCTCTTTTTAATATCCATAGCGGCATCTTGTTCTGCAAAGAGAAAGCCAAAAAGAAAAATAATATTCATCAGTCTCATTTTCTTTTTTTTCGCCTCTGACGTTTAGGGGCCGCTCTTTTTGCATTTATAAGTACAATAGCCTCATCCAAGGTTATTTTTTCTGGGTCATGGTCATTCTTCAATGAAGCATTCACTTTCCCATCAGCAATATAGGGACCGTAACGACCGTCTTTGAGTATTAATTCTTCACCGGTGTCTGGATGATTGCCAAGTTTCCGTAATTCGCTACTTCCTTTGGTGCGTTCTTTCAATATGCCTATTGCTTGCTCAAGAGTGACGTTCAACGGAGTTATATCCCCAATTAGCTTTCCATTGGATCTTTCCATTTTAATATATGGTCCATAACGACCATAATCAGCAATGATCGGAATCCCTGTTTCCGGATGGATTCCAACAGTCCGAGGTAATGCCAGTAATTGTAGAGCAAGGTCCAGGTTCACTTTAGTGAGAAGTGTTCCCTTGGGTATTGCCTTACGTGTTTTTGTGTCACCAAGCTGTACATAATGACCATAGGGTCCTTTCTTGATCCAAATATCCTGGTTGGTTTCTGGGTCCAGACCAATAGGTACATCCTCTCCAACATCCTTAAAGATCTTTTCTATAACATCAGTTGTCAGGTCACCAAGGTATAGATTTTCTGGTATGGATCGGGTCTCATCATTTCGTCGAAGAAATGGTCCATACCGACCAATTCTTCCTTCCGTCGTTTCATCCAGGACATCTGGCAACTTAATGGTACAGGCCCCTGGAATATCCACTTTTTCTTCCAGCATTTTTTCTAGTCCAATAAATCTTTCACCACCATAATAGAATTTTTCCATGAAAGGGACAGCCTGTTGTTCGCCTCTTGATATCTCATCTAATCCATCCTCCATTTTTGCTGTGAATTCCCTACTGACCAAGGTTGTAAAATGATTTTCTAAAAGTTGGGTCACTGCCAGTCCAAGAAATGTGGGAGATAACCTACCTTGTTTGCGGTGTACATATCCGCGTCGCACAATTGTATCAAGGATTGACGCAAATGTTGAAGGCCTGCCTATACCATTATTCTCCATTTCTTTAACTAATGAGGCTTCTGTGAACCTAGCCGGTGGTTTTGTGGTATGTGTTTGCGCCTTCAGGGATGTACATGCTAACCGGTCATTCTTTTTCAGATCAGGGAGTATCTTTTCCTTATCAGCAAGGTCTGCTTCAGGATTATCTCTACCTTCTACATAGACACGCATGTATCCTGGGAAAATGATGATCTTACCATTTGCCCGAAATTCAGACTTTTGGTTTTGGATGATTACAGAAGTTTGTTTGATCTTTGCGGGAAGCATTTGACAGGCTATAGTTCGCTTCCATACTAGGTCATATAATTTTGCAGCATCTTTTCCTAATGTGGATTCGACATTTTCAACAGTACGGAATTGGCGGTGTGCTGGACGAATAGCCTCATGGGCCTCTTGGGCATTCTTAACCTTTGTTTCATAATTATTGGCTTTTTTAGGCAAGTAATCATCGCCGAAAAGATCTGCAATTACTTGTCTAGAACCAGTTATAGCCTCTTCTGAAAGGTGTGTTGAGTCCGTTCTCATATAAGTGATAAATCCGTTCTCGTATAATTGTTGAGCCAATCGCATAGTGCGTCGAGCGGATAACCTTAATTTTCGTGCTGATTCCTGCTGGAGTGTACTCGTGGTAAAAGGGGGTCGCGGCCGGGAGGTCCGCGGTTTTTCTTCAATATTCGAAACGGTCCAGATTCCTGATTCTAGCTCCTTGACCAGTTTTGTAGCCTGCGATTCGTTTAATAATATAGAATCCAACCTCGTTTGCTTGCCCGTTTCCGGGTCAAAATCCTTGCCGTTTGCGATTCGGGATTCATTTAGCCGTACCAGCGTAGCTTCGAAAGATATAGTATCTTTCTCTTTTTGCAATATTGCCTTTAGATCAAAATATGTGGACTGGTTGAACTGCTGTCTTTTTCGGTCTCGATCAATGATTATTTTTACACCGGCTGATTGTACCCGTCCAGCTGAAAGCGCGTTGTCAACAAAACTCATATTTTTTTGAAGAGTGGCCCAAAGAACAGGCGATACCTTGTAGCCTACTAAACGATCGATAATGCGACGGGTTTGTTGTGCGTTGACCAGGTTATCATCCAGCCCGCGGATATTTTTCATACCTTCCTTGATTCCAGCCTTGGTGATTTCTGTAAATTCTATCCGTTCCAACTTATCCTGCGGGATCTCGGTAGAAAGATGAGCCGCGATCGCTTCGCCTTCACGGTCCGGATCTGTGGCAATCAAAACACGAGCCGCATTCTTACTTTTTCTTTTCAGTTCTTGAATGAATTGTTTTCGATCAGGCAACACTGCAAGGGTCATGTTAAAATCATTTTCAATATCAACTCCTAGTTCGTTGGACGGAAGATCCTTCACATGCCCAACACAGGCAATTACCTCATACTTGCTATCTAAGTATTGTTCGATAGTTCGTGCTTTAGATGGTGATTCAACCACGAGTAATGATTTTTGGTTCATACAGAATTCAAGTGATTATTTTGATTAAAAAGATGCATTTCGCGCCCGCGTATTATAATGTAACTGAAAAAATTATTTTGTCAAATGCTGGAAATGATGAATCAGATCCGATTGAGATATGGATACTTGATCACCGACCTTAAGGTCTTTTACCTGAATCGTATTTTGTTCGACCTCAGTGTCCCCGAGGATCAAAGCATATCTCGCATTTAATTTATTTGCTTCCCGCATCTGAGCTTTCATGCTACGTCGTAGGGGATCAGTGATCACGCTAAATCCAGCTTTACGTAAGCCGTCTGATAAAAAAAGAGCAGTGGGAAGTATCTCTTCATTTGAACAAACAAAGTAAATAAATGCTTTTGATATAGTTGATTTTTGACCTGACCCTTTCATTACCATGAGAAACCGTTCCATACCTGCAGCAAACCCAATACCCGGTGTATATCTTCCACCCAGAGTCTCTACAAGGTTGTCATATCGACCCCCTCCCAAAAGAGCATCCTGAGCTCCTAACAAATCAGAAGTGAATTCAAAAACGGTCCGAGTATAATAATCCAACCCACGAACCAATCCAGGATTAAAACCGAACGGAATATTCATGACACTTAAAAAATTCTGGACCGATTCAAGATGCCGCGTATCTTCATCTGAATAGAATTCAGAAATAGATGGTGCACCTTCAAGTATTTTTTTCTCGTGTGCTGCCTTTGTATCCATGATTCGAAGTGGATTAGTATTAAACCGCTTTTGACTAATCTCAGAAAATTGGTCCAGGTTAGGTCGGATAAATTCTTTCAGTGCCTCGCGATAAGCCATTCTGCAATCTTTTGACCCGATACTGTTGAGTTGAAGAGCAGTGCTTTCGTTTAATTTCAGTTCAGATAAAATTTGCCATGCAATAGCAATAATTTCGGCATCCTGTTCTGGGTTTCCAGATCCAAATGCCTCAAACCCAAACTGGTGAAACTGACGTTGGCGTCCCTTTTGCGGTCGCTCTCGGCGGAATGAAGGTCCAATATAATATAGTCTCTGTACCGGAGCTGAGGTTCCTAGGCTATGTTGAATAAAGGATCGCACAACGGGGGCAGTTAATTCTGGCCTCAAGGTAAGATCTGTCCCGTCACGATCCTTCCAGGAATACATTTCTTTAGAAACAATATCTGTATCTTCACCAACACTTCGGGAGAACAACTTTGTTTCTTCAAATATAGGGGTTCGAATCTCCTGATATCCAAACATCGAACCAATATCATGAATGATCTTTTCCAGGAATTGCCACCTATCCGTTTCGCCTGGGAGGATATCATGGGTCCCTTTAATAGTACGTATCTGACTCACGTACGGTCACCTATAATATCTTGAACAATATTCTCTGCTTCTTTCTGATGTGTTTCGGGCACAAATATTCGCACCATTTCTCCGGGAAGGTTTGCACCTTCAATACTAAAAGCGGAACTGGTCCAATCCATCTTCAGGTAATACGGGATCTCATTTTTATCAAATATCTCAGCAATCATATCCGCATAGATCTTACCTTCAAATGGCGGGAGAGAAGCCCAGGTCATTTCTGGAATGGGCAGGTCCAAGATACAAGCATCAACAAGAGGAATATTACAATCACCACATTTTTCAATGTGCTCTAAATATTCAGCGTGGCACTCAGGACAGATCATGATTACTCAAAAAATGTGCTGAGAATTTCTTACATCCTGTACGCAGAAAAAACATCTGATTAAAATGGTGAACGGGAATACACCCCGCCTTTTTTCTCGATCTTTAGATCTTGCAAGGTAGGTGATTTTACATTCAGTTTTACATAAACTCCCTGACCTAATCCACCTGGTGTCCAGTTTAGAGAAAGTTCCCAGCAATGTAGATCGCGGTAAATGGAAAAGGAATGACTCACAAGATCTTTTTCCATGATATCGAACCTTGAACGATAAGACACTCGCCAGTTCTTTGTCATTTGGATCGATGATGTGGTATTGACCCAGAATGTTTCTCTTGGGTGTAATGGATTACTGGCAGTATAACTGTAACTCAAACTGACATTAGTGTTCCAGAGTTTTCCACCTTTCAGGGAATTTTTCATATTCTTGGTGGGGTTAGTAAGACCTGGTCCGGATAGGTCATCTTCAACGGCTGTTGTGTCATCTTTTGTCTCTTCTGATTCTTCTGTATCTCGCATACGTGTTCCTGAAAATCGGAAACCAGTGGAAAAGCGAGCATTAGTAAGTCGCGGACTGATAAATCCATTTTTGTTCTTATTGAAATCCGGGACCCGAGCACCTGTTTCCTGATCGAATCCATAAAAATCATGGGTCATTGAAAAATCCAAATTCAGGTTTCCCGCAACTTTCGATCTTAATGAAGAACGTAGGTTTGCCATATGATATTCATCGGCAGCAAAATTGTAGCTACTACTCATTCGCCAACTTAATAGATCCACTTTTTTTTCTTCATCATCCTTTAAAACTTTGGCCTGAAATACATTGTTCAGTGAAAAATTCATGGATTTTCTCTCTGTGCGTGGTGTACTCCCGGCCATGGTTCCTGAGAATCGATCATGAATATACTCATTATCATTAGGGTCTGTAAAAGTTTGGAAATAACCAAGGTCCTGACCAAATAGTGGTTTTGAAAAATCGGGTGACCATGATAATCCTAAGGATGGTGAAGCCACATGACGAATGACCTTGATCGGTCCTATTGGGATAGGAATGATACCATAGATCTGGGTGTTAGCGCTCAAAGAAAAGGACCCGGTCGTTCGGGCGGAAAAGCCTTGGACTTCATTGGACTTGAATGAATATGTCGAGTCATCAAATCCCAGCCCTTCAAAGGTCTTATCTACCCAGGCTGATCGCAAACTCAAACTAGGATTAATTGAAATATATTTAAAGAGCTTTTGAGGAGCATTGATAGATGCGGTATGAACCCATCCATTATCTTTATATACCGTGTCGATCGGATTGCCATTTTGGTCTCTTTTCCAATCATAGGTATCTGTGGAAGGCACCAACTGTGATTCATAATACTGGCGATCTTTATTGGTATAATTCAATCCATAGTTCCAGGTGATATTGTGATACCATTTCTTATCTGTGGCCGTTGTGGGTATCAGATTGCTTTGACCATGACGAAATGAGAATTTTGGAAGTGTTCTGTTGAAAATGTTCAATTGTGTTCCTGCACTCGTAGGAGAGATAAAATAATTACTGTTAGGATCTACTTTCTGATCAATAAGGAGGTCTTGGTTTGAATACAGATTCATGCTAACGGAGTTTTTTGATTTTGGCCATCTTTTGGTATATGTCATATTGGATGTTGCTTTCTGGTTCATGCGCTCAGCAGCATCGAGACCATACGTGCGATTATAGTCCCCATTGCTGGAATAGGTCACATTCGCATTTAGGGATTGATGATTACGCAGGACCTGTGCATGGGTCCATCTAACCATAAAATCACTTTTTCGGTCTTCCCCCAATGTGGTTATATCATCACCACCAGTTAGAAATTGCTGATTTCGAAGAGAAAAACTTCCGTTGAACTTGTATCTAATTCGGTATTGGTTGTTCAGCTTGAACACAATTCCTTGTTGGTCCCCCATGCTCATAGTGAATTTCGATCCCCAGAAATCATTGGGAGCCCAGTAGTATCCTAACCCATCAATAAATTGACCTCTTGATCTGTTTTCTCCATATGCTGGCATGATCCATCCCGAATGTCTCCGTCCGCCTTTGTGCGGGAAGATTCCCAATGGTATTCCCATAACAGGTATTTGGCCTAAATGCAGGATAATAGGCCTAGCTATGACCATGTCATCCTGCACGATCTTCATCTTATCTGATTCAAAATGAAAATGTGGTATATCCAGGTCACAGGTTGTGAAACTGGAGTTTCGAATATAAAAGATCTTATTACTTTCATTGCGGATCTCTTTTCCGGTATAGTAACCATCATCAGCCTTTGTAGCTCCTTTTTTGACACGCCCACGTTTTGTATCAAGATTGTAGGTCATATCATCACCGACCATAGGTTCACGCCCTTTTTCTGTGATAATTGGTTTCAAAGGTTCTGATAATGTATCAGTTTCGGCTCTGGATAAAGCGTTCAGCATGCTATAACGCCAGTCAACTTTAATGAATCCAGCCTCGAGGTCCGTGTTCCCGTGTTTGACCTTTGCGCCACCTATTAGATCTGTTTTTTCTGTTTTTATTCTGTAATCAATTTGATCTGCAGAATAAATGATCGGATGGTCAGTCTTACTAGATAACGTATCAGGTGAATAAAGGCCTCGGGAACCGCCATCCACGATAATCCGGTCCAACTCATTGTTAGTGAATTGCATTATTATCGTATCACCGGATGTTTCATTTTTACCCTGGTACAAAGAATCCTCAAAAATATGGTAGAGAGTGGTGGCCATTCCTTCAAGCCGCATAGAATCCAGTTTCCCATTGAGAAAGAATCCTTTCAGATTAGAACTGGTCATGATATCATTAAACTGTAATATGGATCCGTGTTCGGTAGAATCTGTTTCTACATTTACATATCCCGAAGAAATCGTACTAGCTCGGGCCTGTTTTGGGATTCGGATATTTTTAAGTTCATTATCCTTGTAGGCCAACACGATCTTTTCGCCCGAAATGATACGATTCTCATCATGTATTTCTGGCTGGATCTGAAGAATGGTTATTTCTTTGGTATGATTATATATCGCTTTTCCACAACTCGCAACACGGGTTGAATCCTCTATTCTTACTTGTCCAATAGCGGTGTATGATACCCCATCCTGACCCGGATGCTTTACATATTCTATTCTTTCAGCAGTGACAGTTTGACTGTTCTGCACCAGTTTTACTTGCCCAATGGCTACACCACTGTCCTGCTCCGTAAAAAAAATAAGTGAATCGGAGTTCAAATCATAATCCAGGTCCCAGACGTGGGGGCGTCCCGTACTCACCATCCTATCTTCCCGTGAAAAATATTTCAGAGTATCACAGGTAAGAGTTAATTCTTTTTGTTCTACATTAACACTCTTGAACAGCAGAGCGACACCTGTATTTTCTTTATATCTACCTTCCTGACAGCTCAGCTGAACGTCCCCTTTTTGAAACTCAACATCTCCACTGAGAAATTGGATCTTCTCACCAGATATTGTTTTACTTTCAAGTATATTAGCTTTCTTCAAACGAAGGCGATCATCAGCAAAAGCGAGACAAGAAAGAATGATCGTGATCAGGACCTGTTTCATGATCGGATATAAAGGTTAACTATCGCTGTACCTATTGTTCCACAATGTTTTGAGACGTTTTTTTATCCATTCCTCATGACCCGATCCAGTGGGGTGATAGAATGTTTCTCTCAGGCCATCAGGGAAATAGTTCTCATCTATAAAATGTTCTGAGTAGTTGTGAGGATATTTGTAATCCTTGCCCCGACCAAGTGATTGCATGAGATCTGTTGGTGCATTCCGTAAATGAAGTGGTACGTGAAAGGTTCCCGATTCCTTTACTTTTTTTGATGCTTCTTTTACAGCTTTATAACTTGAATTGGATTTTGGGGCGCTTGCCAGGTACGTGGTCACTTGAGAAAGGATGATCGCAGCTTCCGGCATACCGACCATATGGATAGCTTGGAAACCGGAGGTAGCTAATATCAAGCCCTGAGGATCAGCATTTCCAATATCTTCAGCCGCTAATATCACTAATCTCCGAGCAATGAATTCAGGTTTTTCGCCGCCTTCCAACATTACCGCCAGCCAAAATACTGCTGCATCTGGATCAGAGCCGCGAACCGATTTAATCAATGCACTTATAGTATCATAATGGTAGTCACCTGTCTTATCATATATCATTGTTTTGGATTGTAGTGCTTCATTTAAAATATCTGGAGTAATTGTTCCCCGGCTGTTCAGCATTTTAACAGCCATGTCCAATGTATTCAGCATTTTGCGGGCATCGCCTCCAGATGATTCAATAAGTGCATATCTATCACTATCACCAATAGAAATATGTCCCTTGGATAGAATTACATCCTTTTCAAATGCCTGGTCCAATATTTTTTGCAAATGTTCCTGGTTCAATGATTTAAGTGTTAGCACTCTGCAACGGGATAATAAAGGAGAGATCACTTCAAATGAAGGGTTCTCGGTCGTTGCACCGATTAAAATGATTGTACCGCTCTCGACAGCATGGAGTAAGGAATCTTGTTGACCTTTACTGAATCGATGGATCTCATCAATGAATAGAATAGTTGTAAATCCCTGTTCAAGGTTGTTTTTACCGGAAGAAATTATATTACGAAGGTCTTTTACACCGCTGGATACAGCGGATAGTTCCCTGAAATCAGCCTCAACTAAACCAGCAACCAATCGGGCTAACGTCGTTTTTCCGGTTCCTGGTGGCCCCCACAGGATCATAGAGAATAGTGTCTTGTGAACGGAAATTTTGTGCAGTATCCTACCTTCAGCTGTCAAGTGTGATTGCCCACAGAATTCCATCATGGTTTTTGGTCGAACTCTTTCTGCAAGTGGCGGAAGATTATTACCGAATAAAGTTTTTGCTGAATTCATGATCCAGTAAATTTACCACCCTTTTTAATCCTATGAACAAACGGTCCTTCTCCTCATTTTACATCATATCTGGTTCCACATCTTTTTATGATTAATGATTAAAGTCAAATATTCCACATGCAATAATTGTATCTATGGACAATAATAAGGTCAGTTCCAAAGAAGTAGGATTAGAGATTGGTCTAGTATTAGGCCGCTTTCTATTCAACACTGAACATTTGCATTATGGTTACTGGTCACCAGAATTACAGGTCAAGCCATCAAATCTTAAATATGCACAGGAGCTTCATTCTAAACTTATCCTGGAATCGATTCCTGATGGAGTGCAAACGATTCTGGATGTGGGTAGTGGTTCCGGTGGCTTAGCAGAAAAGTTGATTACTAAAGGGTATCAAGTACATTGTGTTTCTCCAAGCGAATACCTATCAAACCGGATTGAAGAGAACCTAGGGGAAAAAGTACATGTTTTTCGCAGCACCTTGGAGAGTTTGGTCACAAATGAAACCTATGACCTTGTTCTATTCAGTGAAAGCTTTCAATATGTAAAGGTTTTGAAGGCATTGGCTCAGGTGACCAACGTTTTAAGGAAAGATGGGTATCTATTGGTCTGTGATTTCTTTCGGAAACCTGGAACGGGAAGACGCCCATTAGGAGGCGGTCATGATTGGCAGTTATTCAAGGATAAAATAAATAGATTCCCTTTCCAGGAATTATTAAATCAGGACATTACAGCTGAAACAGCACCAACAATGGATGTGGTCAATAAATTCTTAGACGAAGTGGCAGATCCGGTTCGTACCTTATCTGCTCGGTACTTAAATAGCAATTATCCCAGTATCATGAAAATCTTTTACTGGTACTTTGCTAAACGTATCGCTAAGATAAATAGAATTTATTTCTCTGGAAGCCTGACCAGTGAAATGTTCAATCGAATGAAGACATATAGATTATTATTGTATCGGATGGTACCCGATAATAAGAAATAGAAAAGAGCCACCGAGAGGACTCGAACCTCCGACCCGCTCATTACGAATGAGCTGCTCTACCAGCTGAGCTACGGTGGCAATAGAGTATTAATAGAGCGGACAAAACTAAAGTATCTTTTTTTATTTGAAAAAGCGTTATTCTAATTCAGACGATGACGCTGTTTGATAAAATTTAGCTGATCTCCATCCGCCATAGATTTCGCCTAAGTAGGCAATAATAAAAACAGCAGTAAAAAATGGACCAGCATATGGTCGTTTTTGATCTATTGCCATGTAAGCTGCGTTCCCTGAGAGTGAAAGTGTCATAAAACTGAATAATCCATCATATGGTCTCCCAGCATATATCCGACCAAGACCTGGTACAATGGATAACCCCGCAGCAATAATGGGCGATTTATTAGATAACTGATATATTCTTGGTTCCACAAGATCGATCAACCTGCCATCCTCATCCTTGAAAAATGCCTGACTCTCCACATGATAACGAAAGGCTCCTGGATTACAGCGAATGATTCTATCCGCCGCCACAGCACATCCCAGAATAATGCCATGGTCTTTGATAGCTTTTGCGCCGTAATTAGAACAACTGGGATAGAATTGGCAATTAAAAAGATTCGTGTTATATGAGATTCGTTGCCAGCCGGCAATTGGTAATATTGCTACTTTCCTGAAAATAGAGATTTCTGATGATACCAAGAGTGAATCAATTGGATATCTTATTTGTCCAAAGGCAGCCGTAATAAATACGATCAGGATTATTTTCCGCATATTTTGAAAACTAAGAGGATTTTCCTTGAGTTCTAAGTTCCTTCTTGTGTTAGATTCGGTCAAACAGCTAACCAAAAATTATGGAAAATATTATTGAAACAATGACAGCTAACCCGGTATATCTGGCCATTGCGGTCATTCTATCAATGGTCATGGTGTTCGGTTTCATTAAAAAGATCATCAAACTTATATTGTTGACCGCATCAGTTTTTATCCTGTATGTGGCCTATCTCCATTATACGGGGAAAGACACTGATGAGATTACAAGATCAATGACAAAAACAGCAGAAGCAGCAAAAGAGGCAGTTACAAAAACAACGGAAAAGATCAAGGAATCCGCTGTTAAAAAATTGGAAAAAGAGGCAGAAAAAAAGACAGCTGAATTATTGGAAAAAAATTAGATCGATATTGGTCCAGTTTCGTTCTTTAATAATTCTTCAAACCCAACTCCAAGTACACTTCCAATTATAACCAGGGTGAGGATGATGGTCAGGCTTCCCAAGTAAACAAGACTGGAAATAAATAGAAATTTCCTTATGCTATTCAGTGCTGCAGCAAATTCCCTATCACTCTCATTTAATAAAGCAAAACGCAAATGAGATGCGGACCCAGTGAGTTGGAGACCCAGATAAATAAGTAATGCAGCTACACCAATAGTAGGTATTGCAAATAAGTTCATATCATTGTCTGGCAGAAAATAGGGTAAAGAGAACATCAGGTTAGATACACCTATGACAATGTTAATGCTACCCAATACCTTGGCCCATCGCCCTAATTTTGTTAAGCTTTCGGTCCCATCGCTATCTAGTTGAAAATACAGGGAGCCAAATGGTTCGTTTGTCATTGCTCTAAAGTAGTTCACTAGCGAGGTCAGCCAACTGCGATCGCTCACCTTTTTCCAATGTAATATGCGCATACATATCCTGATCTTTCATCCGGCTGATCAAATAGGTCAAACCGTTGGATCGCTTATCCAAATATGGGTGATCGATCTGTTGAATATCTCCGGTAAAAACGATTTTGGTTCCATCGCCTGCGCGCGTGATAATGGTTTTTACTTCGTGGGGGGTTAGGTTTTGGGCCTCATCAACAATAAAAAATGATCTTTGAAGGCTCCGTCCGCGAATATATGCCAGTGGTGTGATTAATAGTTTCTCATCTTCCAGCATTTGATTGATTTTTTTTACCCGTTTATCCTTTGCCCTGAATTGATGCCGAATAACGGAAAGATTATCAAAAAGAGGCTGCATATAAGGTTCCATTTTTGATTGGATATCACCAGGTAAGAATCCCAGGTCGCGATTACTTAATGGCACGATCGGACGTGCTAAGTAAATTTTTCTGTAATCAGATCTGCATTTCAAAGCACCAGCTAAGGCTATAAGGGTCTTCCCTGTTCCTGCCTTACCGGATAGAGTGACTAATTGAACTTTGTTATCAGTTACCATGTGCAGAGCAAAGGATTGTTCCGCGTTGCGCGGTAGTATCCCATAAGCTGGCATCTTTTCAACTCGTAAGATCTTATCTTCGATTGCATTATATGTTGCCAAGGCTGATTTTGTACCATTTCTAATAATAAAATTTTCGTTGGCTTTTGGTTTGGTTATTCTTGGAAATGCAGTAAGGTCTATTTGTCCAGTGTTAATCAACGTTTCAATTGCCGCTCCAGGAGCATCTTCAACCAATCGACTACCTGTATAGACTGAATCCAGATTCACGATCTTATCGGTAGTATAATCTTCTGCAGTGATTCCGAGGGAACGAGCTTTGAGACGCATGTTGGTATCTTTTGATATCAGAATAGTCTCTTGCTTCGAGTTATTATTAGAAAGTTTATATGCACAATTCAAGATACGGTGATCTGGACAATCTTCTTGGAATGCGGCCTCCACATCTGGATGCCAATTATGGTTCACAACAACTCTGACCTTACCCTGTTTCTGATCTTGGAGGTTACTATCATCGGTTGATTTTTGGTTGGAGAGTTCATCTAGCTGGCGCAAGAACTCACGAGCATTAAAGTGTAATTGTTCATTTCCGCGCTTGAAATGGTCAAGCTCTTCTAAAACAGATATGGGGACCACAATGTCATTTTCTTCGAACTGATGAATACATGTAGAATCATGTAAAACAACATTCGTATCTATGACAAATAGTTTTCTTTTTTCACTCAATAGCTAATCTGGGGTCGCAATGAAAGGATGATATAATATAAAAATTAAATGAGATGTTGAAATTTAAGATTAGAATAAAAGATCATTCAAGTTTAACAGATACCAATAAAATAAGTGTAAAGGTCAAGAGAACTCATATATGTTGAAAAAGGAATATCAAAACAATTGATATTTCGGACCTCTGAGATAAAAGATTACATTGAAAAATTTTAACCATTGGGAGAAACTGTTATCTTGCTAATGATGGTGTAAAGGATGATAGTGTAAAAAAGCGCTAAAATCAGTATAGTGAAAGGTTTGATACGGTATTTTATCTGATAAGGATTATTACCCTGTTTTTTCTTATATAAATGAACAAGGCCATCCAAAGTAGTTTTGCTGAAATAAAGCCCTATCAAGAATAGGATGAGTAAGATCAAATGGTCAGAGAAGGTCAGTGAATTGAGCCATTGGCCTAGGTTCATAAGATCTCCTGAATAATTGTTTTGAATTCCGACAAGATCATAGATGTTGCACCCCACACGGTCTCACCATTGAGATCGTAGTAAGGCATGGATACTGGTATGTTTCTGATCTTTGTTTTTTTTATTTTATGGTTTTGTTCGTCGATCAGATCAGAGATAGAAGCAACAATTATTTTTTCCACTTCTTTATCTTGAATTTTTGTGACAGGTTTGTTACCTGACCAGCCAATGAATGGAAAGATCTCAAAGCCAGTAACGGGGATAAAAAGCGGTGTCAGTTTACCGATAATTGAGATGGATTCGGGCTTAATACCAATTTCTTCCATAGTTTCCCTTAAAGCAGTATGTTCTAACGTTTCATTATGTTCCTGGACACCGCCAGGAAAAGATATCTGTCCTTTATGGTGATCAACAGTTTCTGTCCTCAGTGTCAGAAAAAAATGGATGTTATCATTATCAGGGAATAGAAGCAGAAGCACCCCCGCAGGAATGCCCTTTCGTTCGAACCTGGGAATGTTTACTGGTATCTTTGGACGAGTAAGCATTTTTTCTTGAGAGGCCTTTCCGGGGAGCGGATGATTCAGACGCTCTTTGATTGATGGAATAAGACCTGGTGTAATAATGTCAGTCGACATCATGAATGAAAGTTATCCCATTTTTAATGTTTTTGCCTGAATTTTTCCATTAGAATATCTTCTATATGAGATACAAACATATAATCTGGGATTGGAATGGTACACTATTGGATGACCGCTGGCTTTGCATTGAAGCCATCAACCAAACGCTAACGAAACGAAATTTGAATACTATAACTGATAATGAATATGTAGAATTATTTTGTTTTCCGGTCAAAGATTACTACGAAAAATTAGGGTTCGATTTTATTAGGGAACCATTCTCTTCACTGGGAACAGATTTTGTGGACTATTATAATAGTAAATTCCATGAACCTATGCTTCAAGATGGTGCGAAAGCCTCACTCAGATCAGTTTTAGACGCAGGATTGACACAATCCATTTTGTCTGCAGGAAAACAAGAATTTCTGGATAATTGGATCGAATATCATGGACTGAAAGATAATTTCATTTGTGTTCTTGGGGTAGATGATCATTATGCCAGCGGTAAAATGGAAATTGCCAAAATTTTGATCAGTGAACTTGAATATGATCCGGATCATATATTAATGATAGGTGATACTATACATGACCATGAAGTTGCTCTATCAATTGGTGTTGATTGTATCTTGGTCGATCATGGCCACGTTAGCAGGGAAAGATTAGTCTCTACCGGTAGGGTTGTACGTTCGGGAATAGAAAGTATAATGAAGATTGTTTTAACTTCTGAAAATTAAATTCGTTCATATGAGATTTATTTTGTTTATAACGCTTATTACAGAGGGCCTAATAAGTCAAGATCTGAAAATGGTAACTGATCAAAAAACTGAAACTCCCATTCTAATTGGTATAGGAACACGGCTTGATATAGAAAGACCACCGTATGATGAATGGTTCTTGGAAGAATATGAGACATATGAAGCTGAAAATGACCTGATCAATGCAGCAAATGATCTTGTTGGCGGGGTAGAGGTTGAGACCTTTATTGGGACATGGTGTAAGGATAGTCAAAGAGAGGTACCTCGTTTTTACAAGATTTTTGATCAGCTATCCTGGGATCCTGGTGCAATGCGTCTTATTATGCTCGACCGAGATAAGAAAAGCGGTCAAAATATTGAAGATGGGAAAGATATTCACCATGTTCCCACTTTTATTTTCTTGAAGAATGGCACAGAGATCGGACGTATCGTAGAATCACCTATCGAATCCTTGGAAGAAGATATGTTCAATATCCTGATCGGAAGTCCTTCAACACCGAATTATAGTGATTGGGAAAAAGAATAGATAAAATAATATAACTACCATGTGTATCCATTTTCTTTAATGAATAATTATTTAATATGGGCATTTTATGGGCATATTGTTTTTGAGCAGTTCGTGCGGTAAAAAATAGTCAGATTATTTTATTGATGGTTATCTTCTATTCTATGATATAATTAATTAAATGGGCACTGCCCGGGCAATAAGAATATCCACTCTTATTCTATGATGATTATAGTAAAGTATATTCAAATTTAGAAACCATTCATAATGATGGTATTGATCTGTTATTTATTTGATTTTCTTTTGAGTCATTCCTTTTCAGGATCAACTCCTAATCCTTCGGCGACCCGATTAATATAATTAAAATATCCAATGACTTGGACAGCATCACTTATTGCTTCCTGAGATAGACCTGTCCTTTCGAGATTCCTTATATCATTTAAATTCGTTTCACTTGGGGTAAGGGTTAATTTTTCAGCCAATGTACATAATACTTTATCCTGATCAGAGAGTTTTGCATTATGCCAATCATGCTTTAGGTGGTTCGCCAATTCACTGTCTCCGACCTCATCCCGGAAGTCGTCACTATGTGCCTCTATTCAGTAGTGGCAATGATTGACCTTAGAAACAACTGTTGCGAGCATCTCCCTCTGGCCTCGAGAAAGATCTGATTCACCAAACATTATGGCAAGATATAGCCGCATAGATTCTTTTAATGCTAAGGGGCTGCGACTCATTATCTTCAAAATATTATAGACCTTACCAGAACGTTTGATTCCTTTTCTGTATTCTTCTTTTACGATTCCTTCCGCATCATCGATATCAATAATATCAATATAGGCCATCTTTAATATTCCTGATCTACTAATTTAAGATCTTGGGACATACGAGCTTCATAGTCGAATCCTTCTTTTTGCCCATTAGCCTTTCCTGCAATGAACACTAAGATTCCTATAGCGATTCCACCCATTGTCCAGAAAAAAACATCGGCAATTATCTGAGCTGTAAAGTATCCCATAGATAAAATAGTGATACTACCAAGAATATAAAGCACCCAAATAGGTGGTTTGAACCTTGCTGATTCATATAAGCTCTTGTTAACTGTAGGCATAGATACTAGTGCTATGCCCTGCATGATATATATTATAAATATACCGATAAGTCCCGTATTCATCAGGAAGTAAGATGATTTTGTCCAGACCAAACTTGTGCAAATGATTCCACTAATAATAAGACTCACGTGAGGTGTGCGCCATTTTGGATGTACCGATGCTAAAAATGGTGGTAGTAGACGATCTTCACTGAAAACAAACAGCATTCGCGATGGGACCAAGATAGATCCATTGATACTTGTTAAAAATGCACTCATAGCTCCAATAGCAACAATACCAGCACCCCAGGGAGGCAGATAAACAGCTGCAGCATCGGCCATTGCGGATTCTGATTGAGCTAATGTTTCTGCTGGTAGAACACCGAAGGCAACAAATGCCATAAGAAAGAAAATAATAACGGATACCAGTACTCCTTTAATAAAGATCATTGGCAAGGTGCGGGTTGGATCTTTTGTCTCTCCAGCGACCTGGGCAAGTGTTTCAAAACCTGCATAACTAAAAAATAACATAGGCATTGCTGCTAAAAGTCCACTAAACCCCTTTGGTAACAGTGGCTCGTAATATTCCATATTTACCGCAAAAACACCAGGAATCACCAAAACAAGGATACTCAAGATCAGTATTGCCAGCATAATGGTTTGAATGATACCATAATGACGAACTCCGAAAAGGTTGATTCCGTAAAATAGGATCATGGTCAAAGATGCCCAGACTCGTGGGTCCGTTCCAGATAGGAAAAAAGTCATGTATTCTCCCAGGCTAGTGGCCATGAATGAGATCGCACCGATAAAAGCTAATAGCTTCATCCACATGGCGATAAAGCCAAGGAAGTAATTGCCAAAGGTTCGGGAAATATGTATATAGGCACCCCCAGGACGCATACCCAATGGAGTTGATACGAACACACTGTAAGCTAAAGCAGTGGAGATTACAATAGGTGCAAATAGTAGATAAGCTAATGGAACAGCAGATCCGGCTATAGCGCCTGCTTCTCCAGTAACACGGAATATTCCCGCACCAACCAAGATTCCAATAATGGTAGCGTAACCAGATACTTTACCGAGATCACGTTTTAGAGTGGCCATATGGCAAAGAAAAAGTAGATTGTTTGATTCGCTAAATCCAGTATGAATTTCTATAGTTCGGCCATGCTAATGGTCTTTACGCGAAGATTAATATTATTGGAAATATTCGTACGAATATTAGATAAAAATTGTTTGGCCAAATATATTTAATAGAACAAAAGCTCTCAACAATATGAGAGCTTTTGTTTACAATTCAGTAGCCGACCTCCTATAGAGTGTCAACTCTAAGGTGTGCTACACAGCTGTTCCTCTGGAGGTCAGCTTACTACTTGAATTAGACAACTGATCACCTCCTTTCATGTTGGTTAACGAATAGTACACACAGCTATATCTTAACTTTATTAAATAATTACCAACAATAGTTTTTATGGTTATTTCAGGAATTCTATACCATTTTTTTATTGCAAGGTGTCTTTATTGCTTCCCGTTTGATCATCAAGCTATATTGTGTGATATGATGCCTAAGTATCTTATTAAATAAAGATGGAACCAAAACTGATCTGGCTGATGATGTTCGTAGGTCTTTACTGGGCCTACTGTTTATTTTGGGGAATAAAGGGGGCTCTGTTATCAAAGACATCAACAGATTATTTTTTAGCAGGTCGATCCATAAGTATGTGGGTCTTTGTATTGGCCGCTACAGCTACAAGCTTCAGTGGTTGGACCTTCATAGGACACCCTGGTAAGATTTTCACTACAGGCTTACCCTACGCCTTTGCGTCCTTTTATGCGTTGACCATTCCACTTACGGGTGTACTTTTTTTGAGACGTCAGTGGGCTCTAAGTAAGGCCTATAATTATATTACACCAGGGGAGATGTATAGTGATTATTATGGCGGAGATGCTATACGATTGCTGACAGTATTAGTTGCATTCTTATTCAGTGTCCCTTATTTAGGTGTTCAATTAAGAGCCTCTGGTGATTTGTTCCATGTGTTAACAGATGGTTTGGTGGGTGTCAATTTTGGTATGTTTGCCCTCTCAACGATTGTAGTGATCTATGTTGCATCTGGAGGTTTACGCTCTGTTGCCTATGTTGATTGTGTACAGTGCATTCTTCTGGCTTTAGGAATAATCATTCTTGGTACTATTGCAATTCATTTTTCAGGGGGGTGGACCGGCTTTGTGTCTGGAATTGGAGAGATGGTTAGAACTGATATCTCTGCGGGTCATGGTTTGACCCCAGAAGGGTATTCATCCAAAGTCGCTATCCCAGGAAGTATTCAAATGGTGTCATCTGGTTCGAAAGCAGTAGGAGGTCCCTGGACCGGAATGATGTGTATGACCTATATGTTTGCTCTTATGGGGATACAATCATCTCCCGCTTTCTCCATGTGGGCTTTTTCAAATAAGACCAGCCAAGCTTTCCGCTGGCAACAGGTTGTAGCATCATCTGTAATAATTGGTATCATTCTATTTACGTTCACAATTTTTCAGGGTTTGGGTGGCCATGTACTTACTGCCAATGGTACCATTGAATCAGTAAATGATAAGAATCTGGTGCCCTTGCTGATAAATCTTTTAACAGACTCTGCCCCCTGGCTCGTTGGGCTTCTGGCGGTATGTGCATTAGCTGCTATGCAGAGTACTGGAGCTGCCTATATGTCTACATTCAGCGGTATGGTGACCCGGGATATTTATGCAAAGTTCATTGCACCGAAAGCATCAGATAGGGTTCAAAAACTCAGCGGTCGTATCTTCGTGGTTATGGTAGCCCTCGCCGCCCTGATAGTAGCAGCAAATTCTAGTCAGGCTATTGTTATGCTGGGTGGCCTTGCGGTTGCGTACGGGTTCCAGATGTATCCTGCTCTTATAGGGTTGTGCTATACATCAAAATTGACCAGAAAAGGTGTGATCTGGGGTATTGTTGCTGGACTGGTCGCTGTTACACTCACTGATAGAACATCTGCCTGGTTTGGTCTCCCATGGGGTGCTTATCCTCTCACCATCCATAGTGCAGGCTGGGGGATATTCTTCAATGTGATTGTAGCTACCGTATTTTCAATGTTGTACCCTGAAACAGGTGAAGACAAAGACCGGAAATTGGAGAAACACCGTTTTCTACAGGCTGTGTCTGGTATGACCCCAGATCGAAAGAAAAAGATTGGTTTGGCTTGGGGACTTACTGCGGTATGGTTCCTGGTAGGTTTTGGCCCCTTTGCCACAATTGGCAACACTTTATTTTCTGATCCTGCAGAACCGATGACTTGGGCTCCTTTTGGGCTGCCATCATTATGGATTTGGCAATTGCTTTTTCTGATCTATGGGATCTTTGTTATGTGGTTCCTGGCTTTTTATATGGGATTGTCAGAGCCTATTAACCCTGAACGCCTTGAAAAGCATACTCCAAAACTGGGATGATTTCTCTGTTTAAGAAGTTGTTTTATGCAAAGCTTGATCCAGATCAGTGATCAGGTCATCCACCGATTCGATCCCAACCGATAAACGTATCAGAGAATCGGTAATACCTGCTTTAACTCTCTCCGCTGGATCCATGCCAGAATGAGATGACAGTGCTGGCAATGTGATAAGAGTTTCAACCCCTCCCAGACTTGGAGCATTGATAGCTATATCTAATTGATCCATGAATTTAATGGACCGGGTCTTGCCTCCGACCACTTCAAAGCTTACCATTGCACTAAAACCGGATAGATATTTCTTTGCTCTTTCGTAGCTGTTGTTAGACACTAATCCTGGATAATTCACGCTCAAGACCTCTGGATGGTTTTCTAAAAATAAAGCGATCTGACCTGCATTTTTAGATTGCCGGATCATTCTCAGTTCCAATGTCTTTATCGCTCTATGTAGTAAAAAACATGCACCAGGGTTCAAGGACCCGCCGAAATGATTCATTCGGGAAGTAATTATCTTTATGAGTTTATCTGAGCCAATAACAGCACCGGCGACAATATCTGAGTGTCCATTGATGTATTTAGTGCAGGAATGAAGTGAAATGTCAAAACCAAGTTCAGAAGGTGAGAACAGAACAGGACTGGCGAATGTATTATCTATCATGGATATCAAATTATTTTCTTTGGCAAAATCAACAATAGCACCAAGCTCCGGCACCTCAAGCATTGGGTTTGTGATGGTTTCAGTATAAATGACCTTGGTATTTGGTTTTAACATCATGCTCCAACCAGATGGATCTGTAGTATCGATCAGATCAAAAGTAATACCATACCTGGGGAGATCTTCTAAAATAAAACTTGCTGTTCCCCCGTATAAAGACTTATGGCTCAATAGATGATCTCCCTGTTTGAGAAATGTTAGAAGGGTAGCAGTAATGGCGCTCATTCCGCTGGAAGTGACCAATGCCGATTCTGCACACTCGATCACTGCAAGTTTTTTCTGGATAGCTTTGTGGTTTGGTGTATTGTTGAGCCTGATATATCGTATATCATCGTATTGCCCTTCTCCACTGTATTCGTAGGTTGAACTCTGGAATATGGGCATACTGACGGCCCCTTCTATCCTTGGCTCGGGCTCACCAGCATGAACCAGTTCTGTGGTAAGATCAAATGAATTTTTTGACATGATTGGTCTCCGGGAATTTTAATTCTTGATTATTTGAAATGTTTTTCTGCTACAATTTATTCATTGTGATCAAATTCTTTTGCCTAATTTTATACCTGTGGAAAAACAAACTGTTCTAATTACTGGTGCTGCTGGCTATATCTGTTCGTGGATAGTCAAAAAATTCCTAGAAGAAGGGTTTTCTGTCCGAGCAACAGTCCGCGACCTGAAAGATTTGGATAAGATTCAGCACCTGAATGATCTTAAAAGTACGAACGAAGCAGACCTCGAACTTTTTGAAGCTGATCTACTGGATGATGGTAGTTTTGATGAACCGGCAAAGGGGTGTGATATCCTGGTTCACACGGCGTCACCATTTATTGTTCAAAATATTAAAGACAGCCAAAAACAATTAGTATTGCCTGCTATTGAAGGAACAAAAAATGTATTATCTGCTGCCAGTAGATCTGATTCATTAACACGAGTTGTGCTTACTTCCAGTGTAGCAGCAATAACCGGAGATAACTGCGAATCTGGTAGCGGAGAAAATGGGATATTTAATGAGTCGGATTGGAACACGAGCAGTAGCGAGGATTATAATCCCTATCAGTATTCCAAGACTATGGCAGAGAAGACAGCATGGAAAATGGCAGAGAATTCCCACTGGGACCTAATAGTCCTAAACCCCGGCTTTGTTCTAGGACCATCTTTATCAACACGTATTGATGGAGCCAGTGTCGATATGATGCGATCGCTTCTCAATGGCAAATACCGTTTAGGAGTTCCAGATATATATCTTGCTTTTGTAGATGTACGAGATGTTGCACAAGCACATTTTTTGGCTGCGTTGGACCAGAACATTGCCGGAAGGAATATACTTGTTTCGCATGTGGGGAGTACGCCCATGGTGGCAGAAGTGTTGCGGTCAGAGTATGACAGAACATACCCAATTCCTAAAAATGTCGTCCCCAAGTGGTTGGTTAAAATGACAGGATTCATATTTGGGCTAAAAAGAGATTATCTGGAAAGAAATGTAGGACATTCATTTAAGATAGATAACCGAAAGTCATTAGAAGAGTTAGGAATGATCTATCGACCCGTACGTGATACTATTTTGGATCATGCCGAACAATTGATATCCATGAAACTGATCTAAGTTTGAGAAAAATATTCTCAATCATCTTTTTGCTGGTTTATGGATGCAATAATAATAGCTTGGATTTGGAAGTTGTTTCTGGCAGTGAATTTTTCAACAATATGTCGAAAATTCACACAAGCAAGATAATCCTGGTCAACATTTGGTCTACCTGGTGCGAACCATGTATAGAAGAGTTTCCATATGTTGTTGGATTAGAAAAGAAGTATGATGCAAATGATCTTGATGTTATTTTTTTTAGCGTGGACTGGGATGAACAGAGCAAGGAAGCAAGATCTTTTTTAAAAGATCAACAGGTAACGGGTAAGCATTATCGCAAGCAGGACGGGGATGATCAGTTATTCATAAACGCATTCAGTACAGAATGGACCGGTGCGATACCCTTTACAGTACTCTATGATCGAAATGGAGAATTATTGACCCAGTGGGAAGGAAAAAGATCAGAATCCTATTTTTATGCAAAGATCGATTCACTTTTAACATTATTTGGGAGTTAATATGAAAAAACTAGTTTTTATTATTCTATCATTTATGACAGTACTTTTTGCAAGAGAATTAAGTATAGGGGAAGCTATGCCTAAGGTGAATATCCCCATACAGGATGTGAACGGTGAGACCTTTACTTTAAAGAAGTTGATGGATAAGAATGGTCTGTTGGTCATATTCTCCTGCAATACCTGTCCATGGGTGATTCGCTGGCAGGACCGCTACAATCCTATAGCTGAACTGTGTTCAGAGAATAATATAGGTTTTGTTGCAGTGAACTCCAATGCGAGACAACATAATGGGGTCGACAGCTACACGGCAATGCAGGAACATGCGCAGGAATATAATTATAGATTTCCGTATGTCATGGATAAAAGGGCAGAACTGGCCAAAGCTTTTGGAGCAAAAAAAACCCCCCATGTTTATTTGTTCAATAAGGATAATAAATTAGTTTATCGAGGTGCTATTGATGACAACTCTGAGAATGCTGAGAATGTAAAAACATCCTATCTGGTGAATGCTGTGAATGCTGTTGCCATTGGCGAAGAAATAAAAGTAAAAAGGACAAAAGCTTTAGGCTGTTCAATAAAATTCTGAACACGTTACGCCTGATTTATTATATAGGTCATATAATTTTTACCCAAGACAAGAAAAGGGATGTATATATGCAAATGAAGATCTTTTCAGTATTCATAATTCCTGTGCATAGTAGCAGGTTGGTCGTTTGCCAGTGAAAGCGATGAGAATGAGATCAGAGATCTCATTATTTCTTTTTCCGAAAAATAAAAAAATCTGACCCTGATGAATATTCCAATAAAGGAGCCTTGAAATTCTGGTCCAGTGGCGGATTGATCCACGAAATAGAAACTGAAGAGCAACCTGAGAAATATGATTTGATCAATGTATTATTTCCAAAGCATATCAATGTTATCTCACTGGTACCAGGAAAGGCTGTGGTTGCTTTTTGTCCTAAAGGTTATTCTAATGTGTCCAATTATACGATACGAGTGACCCAATTATTTGTTGAAGAGTGTAGAGGCTGGAAAGTAGGAACTGTAAAATGGTCACTGGCTCAGAGTGGTAGTGGGAAATCTCAGACTCTAATGGAATAATAAGACCATCGACTATAAATAAAATAACGCCTTAAATGGGGGTTTTTTGTACCGTGGCTCGGGCCGGAATCGAACCAGCGACACATGGATTTTCAGTCCACTGCTCTACCAACTGAGCTACCGAGCCACAATATTTCTTGGCAAATAGACAAAATGCGCGTGAAAATTACCGGATGCGTTCGACCAAAACAAAATGGTTTATAGGTATAATAATACCCGTGATCCTATAAAATAAGTTCAATTAACAATCGCTTGTATCAACGGATGAATTCTTATAGGTTCCCCGGCATTTTTTACAAGGGGAAAGCGGTATGTCTCGTCTGGAAAAATTGGTTCTAGCAACAAATAATCCCGATAAAATGAAAGAAATGAAGGCTGTTTTTAGTATCCGAGGGTTGATTGTTTTAGGTCTTGATAATTTTCCTGAAGTTGGCGAGATTGAAGAGACTGGTGCTACGCTGCTTGAAAATTCTTTTTTGAAGGCTCATGCTGTCCATATTATAACAGGGTTACCAGCCATTGCTGATGATACTGGGCTGGAAGTGGATGCGCTAAATGGTGCTCCTGGAGTATTCTCGGCGCGGTACGCTGGTGAAAAGGCCACTTATGATGATAATGTAAATAAACTGTTATTGGATATGAGGTCTGTTGCTGATGATTCTCGTACAGCTCGATTTCGAACTGTGAGTAGTTTTACTGATGGAATCAGGGAACTATGGACGGAAGGTATCATAGAAGGAGAGATTACTAGAGAAGCTATAGGAGCAGGTGGATTCGGGTTTGATCCCGTGTTCAAATTGCTGCAGAATGGAAAGACCTTTGCCGAGATGACAGAAACAGAAAAAAATAAGATCAGCCATCGTGGTATAGCCTTGCGGAAGATGCAGGAATTATTAAAGAATACATTTAAAGAATAACAGGAGATTATATCGATAATACCGCTATCAGTTAATTGAAGACTGAAAGTTGGTCAAAAAACATACATTTTCTTTTTGCTTGAACCGGGTCATGTTCTTGGTTCTTTGGGGCATGGTGTTTCTGGTTCCTGCTAATTCACAGGAAGCGGATTCTATAGCTCAGCGAGGCTCTTTTTCTGTGGTTCCTTTTACCTATGTTCCTATATCTGATTTTGTCGTAAACCCTTTTCCGCTTTTTACTGCACCTCTTGTTCAACCCCTCGATACATTATTATCCCCGAAAGGAATATTAAAATTCAGTTTTGATTCTGAAACAAAAGAGATTCAGTTGAACCGGGATTGGAGCAGAATCACTATAAGTCAATATATTGATGATAGATCTTATAGGATACCATTTACAGCAGATGTTGACTGGTACCTTGATCGTTACTTTGCCCGGAACTGGTATAATAAGTTCCTTGAGATCATGCAGAAGGAAGCAAAAGATGACACTCGTAGCAGTAGGGGGCAGATGATGGAAATAGTGGGAGTGGACCTTGGTGACCTAGGTAGAGCATCTTTAAGCCTGAATGGAAATGTCACTATAAATGGTAATATGATATTCCAGGATCAGGAACTGGTTCGTTCAACATTAAATCAAACCCAGAACACGCACCTGGAGTTTGACCAAAAACAACACTTGAACATACAAGGAAAAATTGGAGACCGAATTACCGTGAACATGGATCAGGATTCAGAGCGGGATTTTCAGTGGGAGAATAATCTTCGTATCGCTTACGATGGTTATGAAGATGACATAATCCAAAAGATCGAAGCCGGAAATATATCCTTGTCCCTGCCATCTACAAAATATGTGACATTTTCAGGAAAGAATCAGGGTTTGTTTGGTATCAAGTCCGTATCAAGGCTGGGACCAGTGGATATAACGACCATCGCTTCAATAGAGCGGACAAAAAAAGAGCAGGAAGAGTACAAGGGGGGGACCCAGTCCAATACACAACAGATTCGCGATGTAGATTGGTTAAAGAATCGCTATTTTTTTATTCATCCATGGTTCCGAAATGGTGCCGACACAACGCTGATCTATGATGGGCAATACCATCAAGTACAAGTTCCATCTTTTTATCCTCTGCGTAATGGTTTGCATTATATCGGGAATTTGGTAGTGAAAAATTTTGAATTGTATAAATCAATAAATACCAATGAAGCTGGCGCTGTTACCGGCACCGCATATATTGACCCTCTCCAACCAGACGATTCCACACATATAGATGATAATGAAGAAGGCAGTTTTATACGTCTTGAGGTAGGTACAAATTATGTAATGAGTGCTGATCTTGGTTATATTAGGTTGCGGGACCAGATCATGCAGGAGATCCTTGGATGTACGTTTATTTTAGAGGATCGTACCACAGGAGAAACAATACTGTCTGTAGGCCAATCAGCGGATTCGGTCGGACAGAATCTTTCTTTAATGATGCTTAAGCCTCGTAATAGCCATCCTAACCATCCCACATGGCCGCTAATGTTCAAGAACGTGTATTACCTTGGAACAACACAAATCAATCCGGAAGGATTTGAGGTAAAGATAGTCAATAAACGTGCAACGCCGGAGAGTGACCGAGATCGTTTTACTAGTTTACCTTATATCACATTATTCGGATTAGATAGTCTTGATGAAAATGGCCAACGTCAGTATGATGAGATCATTGATAAGACATCAGGAAACATCTTGAGTCTGCTCAATGGTGAACTTTTGTTGCCAGCTATACATCCGTTCGCTCGGAGCGATTCTTTGAGCGGTGGAAACTCTGTCACAGAGCTTCAGGACCACCTAGGCTCCGGAGTGATATATACATCATCTGTTTCATCTGAGATAAACAGCGATAACCGATTTATGATCGAGACGAAATACAGTAACCAAAGTTCTACTATTAACCTGGGATTTATGTTGGTAGAAGGCAGTGAAGAAGTAATACAAAACAATGTTACCCTGAAAAGAGGAATAGATTATCAGGTTGATTATTTTACGGGCACTATTGTTTTAATGGGGGATGCTGGTCAAGATCCTAACGCGGATTTAAAGATTCGTTATGATAAACATGAATTGGTATCATTTGATAAAAAGACGATTTTTGGTACACGCGCACAAATGGACCTTGGTAAGAATTCGTTCATTGGGGCCACCGCACTTTACTTTAATCAATCGATTATCAATGAAAAAGTTGAAGTTGGTTATGAACCGACCCGCAATTTTATATGGGATGTTAACGGGCGTTATGAGTGGGAACTGGATGGTGTCACCAGATTTCTTGATAAACTGCCTATCATCGAGACTGACAGAATGACCAGTTTTTCGATGGAAGGAGAGATAGCACAGGTGCTTCCAAATCCTAATTCAATTAGTAATGACGCTACTGGAGATCCTAATGGTGTAGCTTTTATTGATGATTTTGAGGGTGCGAAACGTACAACATCACCATCTATACAGCGTCGCTTCTGGAAAGAAGCTTCGGCACCCCTATCATATGATGACGACGCGCTGACCTTTGGGGATGAATACAGTCAGCGTAATCGCGGTAAACTGATCTGGTATAATCCCTATGTTCCAGCCCGAACCCGCGATATTTGGCCGAATCAATCCACATCTCTTCGTGCTGGCAATGAAACGACCGATATTTTGATCTTAAGATATAGGAGTAGGGACCATCAGCGCAGCATGAATAATGATTCAGTATGGGTAGGGGTTACCACATCACTTTACTCCGGAGATTATGATCAGACACAGAATAAATTTTTTGAGATATGGCTTAAAGGGTCTACAGGTCAACTGACAATTGACCTGGGTAAGATCAGTGAGGATCGTGATGGTAACGGTCAATTAAATACTGAAGACATTCCTGAAGCAGGCTTAACACTTGGAAATGGTTTTTTAGAGGACGACGAAGACACTGGCCTGGATGGTTGTTTTGATCAATTTGAGGATGGGTGGGGAAATTGTCTTGTCTCTGGAACATATCAGGATTATTTCGACCAGGGTGAAATAGATATCATTAATGCTTCTGACGATGTGGATCCTGAAGACCCCAATGGTGATAATTGGAATTATGAGCAAGGCAGCACTGACTATAGCCGAATGAATGGGACCGAAGGAAATGGGACAGGTACCAAGATTCAGGAAGGAGGGAAATATCCGGATACGGAGGATCTGGATCGCTCTGGTTTTTTGGATAAGACCAATGATTATTTCTCAGCCAGTTTTCACCTTCAGGATACCACCTATTTAGCGGGGGCAACGGAAGATAATGGTCAACCAACAGGCTGGAGACTGTTTAGGATCCCTCTCACGGATTTTAATAATGTTAGTAATACTGAATGGAATGAGATCAGGTATGTTCGTTTGTCCGTGACCGGGCTTGACTCATCTTTATCCGCATTGCAGATCGCCAAAATTGAGATTGTGGGAAATGAGTGGCAGGAGCTTGGGATCCATCCCCCTGAAGTTTACCGTGAACACAAAGCCATTATAACCCCCAACAAGGATTTTCAAATACGAGATACAGATATTATTGAAGAATCAAATGAAGATATTGAATCTTTTCAGATTGCAGTAGTAAATACTGAAGATAATGCAGATTATACTCCACCAAAAGGAGTTAAGGGAGAATATGATCGACTTAATCAAATACGCGCCAAGGAACAGTCTCTTGTTCTGCAATTCAATAATTTACCTGCAGGCTACTCCGGAGCAGCGCAAAAAACCTTGTACACCTTAAATGATAATCAGAAACGAAGTTTTATGACATACGATTATATGAAGATGTATGTTTATGGTGACAGTCCGTGGATCACATCATTGGATTCAGATGTAGAAATATTTTTACGGTTCGGTATGGGGGAAGATTTTTATGAGATTACCCAACCAGTTTATACGGGCTGGGATGAGGATGAAAACCGCAATAGTTTTACAATTCCTTTAGACTGGCTTGCAGCCTTAAAACTTCAAGACTCAACAAATATAAAACGTCTAAAAACCAGTGATATCTTTATTGATTCTGCAAATGTTAAAAAATACTACTATACAGATAAAAATGGTGTTGAAACTGGGAAAAGAGTTATCATTGTAGGAAAACCAGCTTTGAACAGATTGCAATATTTTGTTGTAGGATTGCGGAATTTGGCTGATGAAGCAATTAGCGGTTTGGTCTTTATAGATGAGTTGCGACTTAGTGGAGTAAAAAAAGAACGTGGCATAGCGATGCGTGTTCAATCCAGTCTAAAATTAGCTGATCTGGGGAGCGCTAATTTTACATATAGCCGACAAGATGCGGATTTTCATCGACTTCAGGAACGTCTTTCCCGGGGAACCAATACTGCAGAGAATCTTAACGTTTCCGGAAGGATAGATTTACATCGACTTTTACCGGGTTCTTGGGGTCTATCTTTACCTCTGAACGCATCCATAAGTCGAAATCTGAACAGACCGAAATATTTTCCAGGTGAAGATATTTTGGTCAATCCTAATTCCCCACCAGACACTATTCTGTCTCAAAATGAGTCTATTACTTTGAGTACATCTCTATCCAAAACAGGAAAATCTGATAATAAATTATTAAAATACACGATTGATAATATTCAAACCAGTTTCAGCGCTTCCCAGTCCAGATCATCAGATATCACATATTTCGAAAAATGGTCAGAATCCTATACAGGAAAGATCAGCTATAATATTCCATTCGGAAGGAATAATTACATACGACCATTCAAATGGATGGCTGATGTTCCCCTAATTGGTGAACAATTCAGTAATTGGCAGGTCTATTATACGCCGTCTGCATTTAGGACATCCCTGAATGTCAGTGAGAAACTGACCTGGAATAATACACGAACACAGATACGGTCACCAGACAGTTATAATTTTGGATTAAACCGTACAATGAATCTGGACCATAAATTTAGTAATAATCTATCATCGAAATATTCATGGGCCGGACAGAGTAAACTGAATGATTATCGTGGGTATGCCTGGATGGCAATTAAAAATCTCGATCCTGGAATAGTGACCAATACCACTGAGAGTCTGAACACAACATACAATCCATCAGTAATGAAATGGTTAAGACCAAATTTTAGTTACACTGCTAATTATCGTTGGAGCGATGATCTTTCAAGAGAAGGACAGAATATCAGTACCCAGCTAAGGTTTGCATCCAATTTTACACTAACACCTGTGCAATTCTTTGAGATCTTATATAAGCCTCCCACTAAAAAAAGCACTAATAAAACTCGCACAAGAACATCCCGCTCAAGACAAAATACTGAAAAACCTAATAATGAAAAATCAAAAAAGGAATCCAAAGAATTCAAATCACTTTCCTTTGTTCACGGACTGATCAATAAGGTAAACCCAATTTCTGTAAGCTATACAGAAACCTTGAACCGCAGTGCAAACCAAATAATTGGGGATGTACCGGTGGGATATAAATTTGGATGGTTGCCGGAACATGGATTGGAACAATCGGATGAAGTTGGAACCAATCTAGGTAATTGGGACCACAAGCAAGATGGTTCTATTCGATCAGGGATAAAAGCTTCTCGAGCGATGACGATTAATTTTAATTTTGCACAAAATATATCTTCAACACGTAGTGGTACAGGTATCGAGCAAAGAACGATGACCAGAGATTATATTGCTTTTGATGAACGATTTCAGAATGGTATTCCCTTTCCAGGTTGGAGCTTTCGAATCAGTGGTCTGGAAAAATGGCCAGTTATTAAATGGTTTGCCAAAAGCGCTTCCATGGACCATAGTTATTCCGGTAAAGAAACTCGTTCATGGCAGTTTGAAGAGACCTCTCCAGGGAAAATGAACTTTTTCAAGTTTGGATCCTTTGCAGAGGATTACAAGGATTTTGAACGTTCTTCCCGGATCAATATGAATTTTTCACCATTATTGGGTATGAGTATGACCCTTAAAAAAAATGTTTCCGTTACTTTCAGACATAATAGAAATATGTCTTTAGATGAATTACCGTCTGGATTGACCATTCGTAAGGATTATAGTTATACGTCCACTGCCACTTATACACACCGGGGAGGTATAACTATTCCTATTCCCTATTATGGTGATCTGAAACTGAATAATAATGTGAGTTTCACCCTAAATTTTGATATGAATGATAGTGATGAATTCAAATCGGGTGATAAAATTGAACTTGAGCAAGGGGCCTTTACATCCAGCTGGAAAACGGGGCTTCGTGTATCATATCAGTTCTCCAATAAAGTATCCGGAGGGATGCGTTATGAATATCGAGAGAGCGATAGCCGGACTTTGGGAAGAAAGATCGACCGGGATTTCGGGTTTGATGTAAACATATCCATAGCAGGGTAAATATGCGTCGATTAATTGTTTACGGGTTAATGATATTCACCGGCGGATGTAATTCTGGAATGCCACGATTTGATGGAGATAATGCTTACCAGTATCTGATAGAACAGTGCAGCTTTGGCCCGCGGAATCCAGGCTCGGACGGACACAGTGCCTGTCGGGATTTTATTATTGAGAGGTTGAAAATTTTTTCAGATGAAGTTCTATTACAAGAATTCTCCTTCCAGAATAAAGGTGAAGATAAATTTTATACGGGAACGAATATTATTGCTCGATTCAACCGTTCTTCTTCATTTCAATCATTAATTGGAGCTCACTGGGATACCCGACCTTGGGCAGACCAGGACGATAATATTGCTAACAGAGACAAACCGATCATTGGGGCAAATGATGGGGCTTCAGGAGTGGCGGTTATGTTAGAACTCGCAAGCATAATGGCCAAAAACCCACCACCAATTGGAGTCAATCTGGTGTTTTTTGATGCTGAGGATAGCGGTGATCCTGGACTGAACGAGACCTATTGCCAGGGATCAATGTATTTTGCGAAACATATACCCATTCCATTACCTGACGAAGGTATTATCTTGGACATGGTTGGTGATAAACAATTATCTTTGCCCATTGAAAGATATTCCTTTAAGTATAATGAGGATCTTGTAAGGCGATTGTGGGACCGGGCTAGGGAACTGGGCTTGGATGCCTTCAAGGATTATGTAGCTCACGCAATATATGATGACCATGTTCCGTTAAATGAATATGCGGGGATATCGACAATTGATATCATTGATTTCGAATATCCTAATTCCTATACCAATTTCTGGCATACATTGAATGATGTTCCCGAAAATTGCAGTGCAGAAAGCCTGCAACAGGTTGGAATACTGATAACCGATTATATCTACAACCATACCCATTCTGGAGGGAAGATCAATGGTATTTAGAAATAATCTTATATCCATGAACCATATTTTTCTTTTGATGGTATTATTCTTTAATGGATGTTCGGATAAAGATCCAATAACGGATCCAATTGATACAATATCTGGTATTCAATTCACTTTTCATCAGGATGTGAACAAACTATACTTTGCTGCCAGTGTTGAATCTTCCTATGAAAACGGGTCTCTAACAAGTGTATCCTTGATTTGGTATGGAGTAAATAAAGAAAATATACCTGACAGTTTGATAATTCAGGATAATGGTAAAGATGGTGATATAATCTCTGGAGATGGAATGTACAGCATAAAACTTGCCAATGATTCGACCTTAATTAAAAACACACTAGGAGATGATTCTGGAAAAGTATATCTTACAGTGTTGGCCTACTATGATGAAGTACAGGTTTCTGAACTGGATTCTTTCTCAATAGGTAATATAATACCAAGGATCATTTCTGTTACTGCTCCGGATACTATCATTCGTCCTGAAGGCTCAACAGTAACGCTGCACCCTGTTTATGCTGAAGTATTCGATGCTGATGGTTTGGAAACTATAAAATGGGTTGGTTTTACATCGTTCCATGTGGATGGAGATTCTCTTATGAATCGAGGGAACTACATTTACCTGTATGATGACGGGAGCGAGGATATTCTTTATGAACCTGATTTTACCAGTGGCGATAATATTAGGGGTGATGGTATATATAGTTTCAGAATACCTGTTTATGGATCAGGAAATACTGATCCCGATTTTCAGACAAAAACGGGATCATTTCATTGGGAATTCATAATCCAGGATAATGCTGATGATTACAGTACGCCCATTTTACATGAGGTTATCATTGAATAGGTCTATTGCAATTCTGTGTTTGGGTGTTTGGCTTTTCGGTCAGTCTGCAATTCCGCAACGATTTGCATTGAAGTTAATGGATGGTGGAGAAATTTCATACTTCGAAGAAGGGTTCTCCAGCAATGTTGTGGCTGAGATTCGAACCATGGGAGACTCATTGACCTGGTTCGGTACAGGGCGGGGATTATCAATGCATGATGGACATTTCGTTTATACCTATCAAACAACCTCTGACTCACTTATCAGCGTGATTGATGACCCATCTGCTAAGACATATAAACTCCCCTTAGGAGGAGTCTCCGCCATTGCCGCAGAAAGTGATACTATGGTTATTGCTCTGGCCGGAGATGATAGTGATACCCCAATGGGATTAGGTATAGCAGTAGCCATGAATGCTGAATCATGGTACGATATTCCACCCCAGGTGATTTTAGAGTTTGATTTTTCTTGGGATAGTCTTGGTGTCAACAATCCTGGGGGACTTTATTTTGCATTTGATAGTGAGTATACCCCTGGAATTGGTTATTCTGGTGATTTTATGGTTGTTAGTACCACGGATCAGAATGTAAAAACGACTCTCTTGGATAGCATCCAAACTGGGAACGTAATCGAGATAGAGAATATTGATGCCTCAAAATCCTTAACATTTATTGTTGAGAGTGATACCTCATATGGAACAGAAGCAGAAGACCCGATCTGGATTTCGATTCAATCAGGATCCATCAAGTATACATCGTCTGAAGATATAGGATTCAATGATGGAGAAACTGTAACACTTGGACTCGCGAAAATAACGAAAGCGATCGAATGGAAATATTTATCGCAACCGGTAGACAATCCCCAAGATACTATCGTACCCTTTGGCGAAGGATATTTTCGACAGTTACCGGTTACGGTACCCCAGGCGAATGTGACCTATGATGCATCCATCTCCGGGAAATTCTTATGGATCGCTAGTTGGGCAGGTGGATTGCGACGTTTTGATCTATCCAGAAATAGTTTAAGGAAAGCAGAAAATGTTCCAATGCCCATGGATCATCAGGTTGTCTTATCCACGTGTCAAGATACAGCATTTGTGGATACGACTGGGGAGCCGATCTTGAAAGATTATCTGTTGAATCCCCGCGACCCTGAAGACGGCGGTAACCATAACCATAAAGCTTTTTCAGTTATAGCCTTTGGTGACACCGTTTGGGTAGGGACAGCGAATGGGATAAATCGTGGTTTATTGGTTGAAGAGATAGTGGAAATAGATTCAAACCAATATGAAATATTAAGCTGTATAGAGTGGGAACATTATAAGTATCCTAATAATGGTCTATCAGGGAATTTCGTAGTGGGCTTGGCCAGACAGATCTGGAACGGTCAGCATACTATTTGGGCAGCAACGGTCAACGCCAGTGAACCGGGAGAGGTACGCGGATTAAGCTATACACGCGATGATGGTATTACTTGGCGAACAGCATTATTAGGGGAAAGAGTCTATAATATTGTTTCACTTGATTCACTGATATTTGCAGCCACTTCGAGTGGGCTATGGAAAAGTCTGGATGGTGAGAACTGGGCAATGTTCGATCCACCCATAGATCATACATTTCTGACTCAAAAACAGATATTGACGAATACGGTCTATACCCTTGCAATTGAGGATCGTGATACAATCCCACGTGTCTGGATCGGTACGCTGGATGGTGCAGCATTATCAGCTGATATACATGGTAGCAGTTGGGAGATCTACCAGGCTAACCATGATCCCAAAGAGATCTACGCCTATCCGAATCCGTTCTCACCTTTGAGCCATAATCGATTGAACAGTGATGGTTTCGTCCGTTTTCACACAGATCAGATAGCTAATCCATTGGTTGTGCTGGATATTTTCAACTTTGCTATGGAGAAGGTGCACCACCAAGAATATGATTTGAATACTTATCAGGGAGCTTTGAAATGGGATGGCAGAGGATCTTCTGGAGAACATGTCGCCAATGGGGTTTACTTTATAAGACTTAATTATTCAACTTCTGTGAATAAAGCACCTGCTGATATGTGGACAAAACTCATTGTGGTGAAATAATGCACAGGATAATAATTATCTTATCTCTGATCACAGGTCTGTCTGCGCAGGAATGGGCAGGATACTCAGGTGGATTTCTACGTCTGGGGATGACCGCTAGATCTATAGCAATGGGCGGAGCTTTCACAGCAGAGAAGGATCATGGTTTTGCTGCATTCTTTAATCCTGCCTGGACCGCGTTTTTAATGAAGAAACAGGTTGGATTTTCCTATTCTGAATTGTCATTGGACCGACGTCTGGCTGGTACCAGCTTTGCCACCTCGCTTCCACCAACTGCCGGGTTGGGTATTGCATGGGCCAGTGCCGGTGTCACTGATATCCAGGGACGAAACAGTGCAGGAGAAAAAACAGTGATGATGCAAACGGGCGAAGATGCCATCATGGTAACCTTTGCCCAGAGAGTATTGCCCTGGCTTGCGGTTGGAGCGAATATAAAGATCCTGCAACATCAGCTTCCGGTCAATGAAGAATATAAAGGTACAGGTATAGGGTTTGATATTGGTCTTCTTTTTAAATCAGGAGAGACAACTACATTTGGGTTAATGGTCCAGGATCTGAGCTCTAATTATCAGTGGAACACAGGTGCTTTGTATGCAGAAGGTCGAGCGTATAAGGATGATTTCCCAACCATATATCGTGCAGGAACAAAATTTTTGATTAAGAGTGTTACTATAGTTGCAGATGCCGGTTTTATTACAGATCATGAGAGTTTTATTTCATTTCTTCCACGAATAGGTACTGAGTATACCTATCAAGATATTTATTATTTTAGGGGTGGGTTCGGGAATGGTCGTATAGCTTTTGGATGGGGATTGGAGTATGACCTTTTGACTGATCATGATTCCCGGATCGATTATACATTTTCTATGGATTGGGCAACTCAAACCGGGCACACGCTATCCTATGCGTTTAATTTTTAAAAGATTTTTCGTCTGTACCATATCTTTTTATCCGCTCTTGGCCATTGGAACCCAGTTTCTTGTTCTACCTGCTGGCGCGATGGAATTAGCGCTTGGTAGCCATCCGGCATTTGGTGGCACAGCCACCATTAACCCAGCTCTGATTCAGGCGCATCAGGGTGGACCCCTAATATCATTTGATAACGGTCAT
>ENA-UPTF01000141-UPTF01000141.1-marine-metagenome-genome-assembly--contig:-NODE-141-length-49749-cov-9.134321_pt1 | contig 49749 bp, 38 predicted proteins | sample MGYA00238166_ERZ767019 | MGnify/ENA primary metagenome ERZ767019 (study PRJEB28930, sample SAMN06266391) | marine metagenome | isolation source: Sea water from 250 m depth | place: Atlantic Ocean | study... | reverse complement strand
TCAAATTATTTTTATAATGTTATGGGAGCCAGCGTATGGCGATATGTAACAGTAGAAAATGTTTTTTCTGGAGGTATAAATGCTGGAATGAACTCCCTGACAGAATACTGTCGTTTTGAGAATTTATACGAGAGCATGGATGGTGCCGGGATCCAGAGAAACCCAATTTCAGTGGTTGGCTCCACATCGCGATATTTATGGATGATTAATTTGCCTGGTATAAATGGTATGCGCTTTGATGGCAGTCTTGCAGGAAATAATGGTGATGTCCACCATGTCGTCACAGCAGGAAACAGTCGTGGTATGAAACTAAAAGGTGATTACCACGATGTGTACCACGTTACAGCATTTGATAATTCTCATAAGGGTGATATACAGCTTCCTTGGAACAAGTATGGTGGTACGACTTTTTCAAATGAGGCAGGTGAAACCTTTTTTGACGATATTTTTCAAAATGGTAATGCAAATACAAATTTTCATAACAGCATCGCAGAATATAATCTCGCGTGTGCTTCACCAGACTGCTGGCCTTCCACTGAAGACCTGGAAAGTTGGTATACGTATGGGGATAGTGCAGGGTTTGATGGCGAACATTACCCAACTCTTCCCAGTCACCCTTTCCACTTAGATTCTGTGGGGATCTGGTATGGGTTGCCACTAGATCGCGCCCGTCCACAATTTGAGATGATGGATCCGTGGACATATTTTCGTCAACAAAACCCTGATTCCGTTATAGCAGAGTGGGGTGAAGACCCTTGGGATGACCACAGGCAGAGCTATGATTTTCGTCCCAGGAAAGGTTCAAGTTTGATTGATAATGGGGTAATCATAGAAGGGATTAATGATGGTCAGGATATAACCTTAAACCATCCGCCAATGTTCCCCGGTCAGAACCGACAATTTGTAGGCCCTGCTCCGGATCAGGGTGCCTATGAATATGGTGACCTTGTCTACTGGATTCCGGGTTACAGGTATCCTCATCCATCAGTCCCGATACCCAATAATAATGCAGTGGACGTTCCCATTGATTACAGTTTGGTCTGGAACTATCCCTACAAAAAAGATTACAACGGAACAGTAGCAGTGGTAACTCTAAACGGGCCCGGAATCAGTCGGACGGAAACATTTTCATATCCATACAATGTCTTTTTTGAAACGTTTCAGCCAGGTGGAACCTACAACTGGTCCGTCTCGGTTGACGGTATCAGTGGAGGCGACTGGTCTTTCACGGTTGCTGATAAAATTTATCCACTGAATGATCGATCAATAGACACATCGGCTGTTGATAGTGCACTCATCCCATTACAGCCGCAGAATCTGAAAGTATCGATAGATAATCTGTCTTTTTTACGTTTTGATATTCCAATCACTTTTTATAATAATCGCACAATTCACTTAAACCTGGTCCCGGAAAATGTTTCCCTTTCTGATGGTGGCGGCATCATTATTTACAAATTTAATTATCCGGAGTGGGGTGAAGGTATTGATGAATATAACATTGGACTTGCTGACCATAGCCTAATAACCCCCTTAGACACGTTGTACTCCCTTGAGCCGGAGTCTCCGGTCTCTTTGGATCTTTCTGGTTTCATTGACACGCACGGAGACCACTCTTTTGCCCTGGGCGTGTTGGACTCTACAGATATTGTATCTTTTTATAGTAAAGAAAAACTGGTTGCTACTTCGGGAGGGGCACGTACATTTGTACCGAAGTCTAGTTTATGGCCGAATATTTCCTTCCAGCCTGGAGACGTAGTGGAACTGGCGGATATTGATTCTCTGACAACCTATGAGGATCTATCCAGGACGGTTTACCTGTCAGCCACAGATGCTGATGGTGATAGTCTCAGCTATACAGCATCTTCATCGGACACGAACGTGACAGTTGTTGTCAGCGGCTATACGTTATTGCTTACTCCTACTGAAGACTGGAACGGTTCAACGGTTATTACTGGGGTCACTTATGCTCCTACATACCAAACAGAGACTGAGTTTAATTTTACTGCCTATGCGGTCAATGATGCCCCTGTAGTAAGTACGCCGCTGGTAGACATAGCCATAGATGAAGATGATTTTGGTGTAATTCTTATTCCTCGTTTGGAAGACTATTTTTCGGACATAGATGAAGGAGACGTCATCACGTTTACCGCTCAGGCTCTCGGCGATGGTCTTGATTCCTTATCGTTTACTGCCAGCGAGAGTTTTTTCACGATAGGCCGCATGGCCAATTATAATGGCACGAAGGTCATGACCGTTAAGCGCTCCAAACTAAAACAACAGTCCAATAAAGAGTTTTTATTCCTTCGACAAAACAATAAAGATATATTTGATAAGCGGTTAGTTAATAAAGACAGTGACAACAGACTCACTCGTTATAACAACCCTACCTACAATGATTCTCTCTCACAGTTAAATATCCTGGAATCGGAGAAAGATCAATTTTATAAGCGTTATTATGAATTAGATAGTCGGACACCAGACTCCCGCAAGAAAAATAGATCCTTTAGTCATGACGTCTCACAGTCACAGCGGAAGGTTGTGGAATCAAAGAAAAATATATTTGATAATCGATTTTCCAAATCAGATAAGGTCGTCAAAGATATTTACAGCAATAGTCGTTCTACCAGGACCGATTCGACGGCCCTGATCATTTATCCCACAGAGAATTATAGTGGTGAGATCAACATTCGTGTTACTGCAACTGACTCATCAGGCGCTTCAGTAGACGACATCATAACTGTCAACATTGAAAATTTCAATGATGCACCATTTGTGGCAAATCCGCATGATGATATCATAGTCTATGTGGGAAGTGAGCCGGTGTTATTGTACCAACAGCCTAACTTAAGTTATTGGACCGGATATCAGGCTTACATGCAATACGCGTATAGTCCTGACAATTTAGGGGTTTTTGAAGATCCTGATATACTCTCAGGTGATATCCTGACCATTACAGCAGAGCCATTGGACGAGACACTGGTAACATTAGATTATAATTCAGGTGGTCCATATGAGTCTGCGTCACTCACCCTGTTTGTTGAGAATGGACCGGGTGGAACAGATATCGTACTGAGTGCCGCGGATATGGCTGGGCAATCCGTTTCTGATACGTTTCACGTAACCGTAGCACATGCCCCGAACGGGTATTTTGGCCTTCCAAAAACTATTTCTGATGTTTCATTAGCTTTATCTGTTTATGCCACAGATCTTGATGGAGACGATGATGTGGACGTTTTGGGATCGGCTTATAGGACTGATGGTATCTTATGGTGGGAGAACGATGGAAGCCAGGTTTTTACTGAGCACAGTCTTGAGGGTGAAGCCGATAACGTCAGTTCCGTTTATGCTGCTGATTTGGATGGTGATGGCGATATGGATATTTTAGAGGCAGGCCATAAAATTGAATGGTTTGAGAATGATGGAAGCCAAGGATTTAACAATCACGTTATTGATAGTGAATTTAATGAAGCGAAGTATGGTGCTATTTCCGTTTATGCCACTGATGTTGATAGTGACGGAGATATAGATATCCTGGCAGCAGGGTTAAACATCGCCTGGTTTGAGAATGATGGTAATCAAAATTTCACAGAACATACGATCATTACCTGGTCCGATTGCCAGTACTCAAATACCTGTGGAGGCGCGCGTGATATTTATGCTGCTGATGTAGATGGTGACGGCGATGTAGACATCCTCGGGGCAACATATGATACCCGGGTTCCTGTTAATACTTATAATATCATCTGGTGGGAAAATGATGGCAGCGAGAACTTCACCGAGCACACTGTCGATGATGATTTTTCTGGCGCCTCTTCTGTTTATGCCGCTGATGTAGATGGTGACGGCAGTGTAGACATCCTCGGAGCAGCAAGAGGCTCCGATGAGATCACCTGGTGGAAGAACGATGGTGAAGAAAATTTCACTGAGCACACTGTCGATGATAATTTTGATGGGGCCTACGATGTCTATCCTGCAGACCTTGACGGTGATGGAGATGTAGACATTCTTGGTGCCGCACAAAATGCTAATGACATCGTCTGGTGGGAGAATAACGGCAGCCAGAGTTTTACCAGAAATAACATTACCATGCCCTATTACCAGTTAGATGGAGCTAGATCTGTTTATGCCGCCGATGTGGATGGTGATGGAGATTTAGACGTTTTGGGCGCAGCCGGAGACTTTGGGATAGATGGGTCAGCAAATGGCAGCATCACCTGGTGGGAGAACAATGGGAATATTCCACCGGCAGTCACAACAGCTCTGCCAGATGTGACCATTGCTGAGGACACTTATAGCGTAATAATCGTCCCCACGATGGGAGAACATTTTACAGATGCAAACCAAGAAGATATTCTGTCCTATACGGCGAGTGCCCTGGGAGCTGGTCTTGACTCTCTATCCATAAGCTCTGGCCTTATTGTATATCCTACGGAAAACTTTGCGGGTACCATCGATATTATGGTCATCGCTACTGATGCATACGGTGCATCTGTGGCCGATACTCTGGTGCTCACTATTGAAAATATTAACGATGCTCCGGTGGTTATAACGGCATTACCGGACGTGACCATAGACGAGGATAATTTTGGCACGATCATTATATCAGCCCTGGAAGATTATTTTAATGATATAGATCAAGGAGACTCTCTATCTTTTTTAGGAAATGTTTTGGGCGAGGGTCTTGACTCCCTATCCATAAGCTCTGGCGAGAGTTTTGCAGCCTCAGGAAGCATGACCAATGATAACCAGACTCAAGTTACTACCTCTTCTAGGCGATCTAGACTAGTGCGAGTATCCAATAAAAACGATTTTCCTGTCCAACAAACGCTTCGAGATAAATCAGCTCAACAGAACATCATATTTGGTAATTCAGACACTGAGGCCATAAACCCTCACCGGAACATCTCAACCAGCCGAACCGATCCCACGCCCCTGATCGTATATCCTACAGAAAACTTTGTCGGTAATATTGAGATCGTGGTTATTGCAAGTGATCTGGCAGGTGAGTCAGTGGCCGACACGATGACGCTCACCATTGTGGACTACCGTCCACACATTAGCAGTCTGACCGATGTGCCTCAGGATCAGGGCAGACAGATGAAAATTCAATGGGCTCCAGGCCATATGGATGAACCGGATTACATTACCGAGTTCTCTATCTGGAGAGAGGTGCCAACAGACACAGCAGACCTGTGGGATTTTATCACCACCGTTCCCTGGATCGGTAGTGAGGAGGGCTACAGCAGGATTGTACCTACCTTAGGAGACTCTACGGTTGACACAACCTACTACAGCACCTTTCGAGTTACTGCTCACACAGAGGATGTAGACCTGTACCACGATTCCGAGCCTGTGACAGGCTATTCTATTGATAACCTGCACCCAGCAGTTCCGCAGGGCCTGATCGCGGTTCAAAACGGTGCCAGCGTGATCCTGCAGTGGCTATCGCCGCAAGATGAAGACTTTAGCTATCACAATGTATACAAAGAGAACCTGGACACGGTAGACTCTGTAGATGTGTTTACCACGGTAGACTCTTTCTTTGTGGATCTGGATATACCAACTGGATCCTGGCAGTACTATGTTACCGCGGTGGACAGTTCCGGCAATGAGAGCGATCCATCGGAGACTGTGTCTGTAATACTTTCATCGGACCTGGAACCGTTGATTCCAGCGGAGTTTGCCCTGCACCAGAACTATCCAAACCCGTTCAACCCGACAACACAGATCCGCTACGATCTTCCGGAGGATACCTTTGTTCGTATTACTATATTTGATATTATGGGCAGGAAAGTAAGGTCGCTGATCAATTCTACTCAGGAGGCTGGATACAGATACATTAACTGGGACGCAAATAATGACCTGGGACAACCGGTATCTGCTGGTATGTATATCTATACGATCCAAGCAGGAGCGTTTCGTAAGACTAAGAAGATGGTTTTATTAAAATAACCGCCACTCAAAGCGATAAATTTCACTCCATTAAGTCCCACATTCGTGGGGTTTATTATTTGTGGGATGATTGGTAGATTTGGAAATGATCATATTTTGCAAATCGCATCATTTTATAGCTTTTATTCTAATTGTTTTTTATTTCAGCTGTAGTGAACCGGAACCGGAACCGGAAGACTGCGCAGGGATCATCAATGGGTCTTCCATCTGTGGCTGTACAGACAGCACCGCATTCAATTATAATAGCAGTGCCACATATGATGATGGTAGCTGCCAGGCCTATATTAGTAATGGTCATTTCTTTTTGAGTTTTAATGGTGTAAACAGTTATGTGGATCTTGGGGATATGCTATCTGTAGGGTCGTATACAAAAACGGCATGGGTAAAAAGAGAGACCGGTGACAATCATAACAATATTATCTCTGGTGACGAGGGGCATGCATTATGGGCACCAGCTACTTTTGATTATAAGTTGTCTTCTGGGCATGCTCCCTATAACGCTGTTCAGGATACGGATCCTCTGGAAGTTGGAGTTTGGTACTTTATCTCTGTTACCTATGATCTTACATCAGGAACCATGGCCTTATACAAGGATGGAATTCAAGTGGATGAAACCACAGGCGTTAGTGCTCCTGGTGAGAGTGCAAAAACTTATATTGGAAGATTTGGAAATGGATCATATTGGTCGGGTTCTATCGATGAAGCAGGTATATGGGACAGAGCATTGAGCTCTACGGAGATAGAGCAACTGTATAATATGGGTAATGGTATTATAGCAAGAAAATCGGATACCGAAGATGAAGATCTATATTCAGAGGCAAAAGGATATTGGAAAATGAATGAAGGAGCCGGGGCAGTGCTTTCTGATGCTAGCGGTCATGGGAATACTGGATCTGTCAATGGCGCAAACTGGGACACCTGTGATGATTGTGGTTGTACCGATTCCGATGCGTGCAACTATAATGAATCTGCAACTGTTGATAATGAATCATGTACCTATATCCAGCAATCCTGTGAAACTTGCGAGGATGGCATAATACTATCTAATGATTTTGATGGAGATAGTATCTGTAATGTAGATGATAATGATGATGATAATGATGGTGTTGCAGATGTGGATGATTCTGACCCATTGGATAATACTATCTGCTCAGATAATGACCAAGACGGGTGTGATGATTGTTCCTCCGGGACATATGACCTTTCAAATGATGGTGCTGATGATGATGGAGATGGTATCTGTAACTCATATATAATTGCAGGGCGGAAAGTGTATATTGCCGGAGCATCCTATGACTCTGAAGGTAATTACACAGCCTGTTACTGGATTGACGGTGTCCGTGTTGAGCTACCGGGTGGCGCATGGGCCACAGACATTGTGGTAGAAAATGGAAATGTATATGTTTCAGGAACCAGTGAAGGGTTTGAGGCCTGCTACTGGATTAACCAAGACAGGTATGACCTACCTGGAAATGGTGGAGAGGCCGAGGCTATTGCACTAGATGGTAATGATGTTTATGTCGCAGGATGGTATAATAGTGGATCCTGTTATTGGAAAAATGGACAAAAGATTGATCTAACTACAAACGGAGATTCCCAAGCTTTTGCGATTGGGGTGCGTGATAATGGCGGCGTCTACATTGGTGGATATTATATGAATAATCATCACTATTACATTCCGTGTTTTTGGAAAGATGGAAATAATAGGACAAATCTTCCGGTGCCAAGTGGAGGAGATGGAGAGGTATATGATATCGCATTTATGGATGGAAATATGAGATACTATGGAGGCTACGTTCTAAAGACATCTAGCTTTGCCGGCTATACTCCTACGGCTGCTTATTGGCGCCACACAACAAGAACGAACCTGCCTCTTGGAGGTTCAACAATGGACATTTACGGAGCAACAGGGCATGCTATAACAATTGACGGTGAAGATATTTATGTCGCTGGCTATACAGACTGGTATGAATTTACAGGATATACTACAACAACTGGTGGCACTTTTCCCCAGTACTGGAAGAATAATACTATCCATGATCTTCCAGGTGGACCGTTAACTAACTATGGAACTGGTGAAGCTAATGATATTAAAATCGCTGATGGTAATATTATTGTTGTAGGTATAGCAACCCGGGATACAAGCTACTATAACAGCATACCGAGTGCATGCTATTGGATTAACGGAGAGTTGCATTATCTTGTTAATCAGAACGATGTGCCTGAGAGCATTGAAGACTGGATAGACAGCGAGGCTAAAGGCGTGTTTATCGAATAAACTTATATAAAAGAAAATTATCGGAGAAAAATATATGTCTCACTACAGGGAATTAAAAAATGGTGAAAATGCTGAAGAACTAGAATCATCGGTCCAACTAATTATAAAAACGAAATGTCCAACAAAGTGGATTATTGAGGACCTAGAGACTGGTCAACGATATCGTGCCAATGGAACTTCGGAGATTGGTTCCATGTTTGACCTGATTGATTATTGATTCTAGATAGATAAGATATTGTTGTATAAGCTGGTTTTATTTAATTATTTACTAATTGTATATATCATATTCACCAACCTGATTATTGGCTCTGAAAATGAAGGAGGATCTTATTTTGATTGTCCATGTCCACACATTATTGCCCACCAAGGTTCTTCTCTAGATCTTCCTCCAAATACTCTTGAGGCTTTCCAGCTAGCTCTAGATCAAGGTGCAGACATAATTGAGCTGGATATTTGGAGATCTAAAGATGGAACCTGGGTTGTTATCCATGATAGAAATTTGTCAAGAATAACTGGGGTCAATAAGGATATCACAAAATTAACGTTTGAGGAAATACAATTGTTAGACGCTGGATATAATTTTTCCGATTCAAGCGGAAATTATTTATATCGAAATAAGGGCTACAAAATTCCATCGCTAGAGCAAGTATTCAAACAGTTTAATAATGAAAAAATAAATATTGAGATAAAAACAGTAAGTAAACTTGGTCTATCAGACTTAGTGCAAATGATCAAAAAATATCAGATGGAAAAAAAGGTTCTTGTTGTATCATTTTCCTATAATGTAATAAAAAAATTCAGAAAGATCTCAAATAATCAAATTGCTACGGCAGCATCAAAGAGTGATATAATGCGAATGATATACTTTGGGAAACTCCCATGGTATAAGATTCGCTTTGATGCTTTTCAGATGCCATTTTATTCCAAAAAGGTAGAAAGGTATGGGCTCAAAAATACGGAGTGGATAGGTAAGATGAGGTCGAAGGGAATGGAAGTGCATTATTGGACTGTAGATAATTCTGAAGATATAAAAAAAGCGTTCTCCATTGGTGCTGGCGGAGTAATTACCAATAAACCAAAGATTGCATATGACCTTCTGGTTCAAATGGGAAAACGTTAGTAACGTATAATAAATAATTATGAGCGAAAATAATTTAGCTAATCCTTGGGACTCTTTTACATTCCCACGTACCGGTCATGTTGTAAGGAATCGAGCCGTGCTTGCTGCGATGACAAATAAACAAAGCCATGAAGATGGATCAATTTCTGATCAAGAAATCAGGTGGCTTAATCGTAGAGCAAAAGGAGAGTTTGGTATCGTAACTACTGCAGCTGCTAATGTTTCAGAAGATGGCCAAGGCTGGGAAGGGGAGATCGGATTATATCACGATAGGCAAATAGAAAACCTTCGTAAGCTTGTTAACTCAGTCCATGATAATGGAGGTCTTTTATTTGGTCAATTATTTCACGGTGGTATGAGGGCGCCAGAGTCATTGACAGGTAATATCCCAATATCTGCTAGTAAGATAGCCTGTGAAGATTCATCAAGTGGGTTCACCCGTTCTGCCTCTTTGGATGATATAAATAGGATAATTGAAGATTTTACACTTGCTGCAGAAAGATGTGTAAAATCTGGTATTGATGGAGTTGAACTTCATGGTGCGCATGGGTACTTAATCACCCAGTTTTTAGGAAATAAAACAAACACTCGTAAGGATGAGTGGGGAGGCGATATAATCGGTCGGTCTAAATTTTTAATTGAGATCTATCGTTCAATAAAAAAATCTGTCCCAGAGTCTTTTATCATTGGTGTAAGGATATCCCCTGAGATTAATGAGATAGGAATAACCTTAGATGATAGTATTAAGCTAGCCAAAATATTAAGAGATGAGCGCATTGATTTTTTGCATCTATCCTGCTGGGATATTTACAAAACATCAAAACAGTACCCCAAAGATCCAAAGACATTAACCGAGTGGTTTACAAAAAACATTACGGATCTACCAACGGTAATAAGTTCTGGAAAAATTTGGTCTTCCAAGGATGCCCAAAATGTGTTTAAACAGGGAGCGGATTTTGCAGGCGTAGCAAGAGTCGGGATCCCATATCCTGATTGGCCAAAAAATCTTCGAAATTCAGGTTATAGCCCACTACCTGGACCTTTTACGGTAAAGCAATTAAAGGAAGCCGACCTTGGTGATGTCTTCATTGATTATATGCGTAATTGGAAAGGGTTTGTTGAAGATGGTAGATAAGCCCTTATTTAATCCTTATGCTTCTGCGCTAGACGGATTGCAATTAGATGATCCTGTTTCTGCTTTTTTTGCATTTTGTCGAGAACGTGAAAATATTAGGCTGGCTAGAGATAGTGGCAGGCCAGCTCCTTGGTCAGATGATCCTATTTTCCAGCGAGGAAGGTTTTTAAATGTGTTCAGGGAAGACGACCGAGGCAGCAAAGCAATAATTCGATTTGCAGATGGATTAGATAAGGATTTACCATTATTAGTTCAATCTCTTTTTTTCGCTCGCTGGTGTAATAGCCAAGAAACATTAGACAAGTTTTCTTCTGATATACTATCTGATCCGGATACTCTAAAAAACAAACTAAAAAATATAGACCCATGGTGCAATCATACTGCTTATCCGGTCGAGCCAGTTTATTGGAAGGGGAAAAAATATGAAAGACTTGATGCTGCAACAACATTATTTGAACATATTAAAATACCACTTAGTGAGATTATTCTAAGGGAAAATGGAGATGTAGTTAGAGCGACAAATGCTGTGAATGATCGATTTAGAATGCAAAATGATTTTCCTATTTTTATGTCCATCATTGATATAGCATGGTTTCGTCCTGATGTGATTGATCCGGCTAGTCATGTACCTACGGGTATTGGAGCAGTAGCATATCTTGATAGGCTTCAAGATTATTTTGGGCTAGAAAATCATCAAGAAACCTGCGCCAGAATGATAAAATTACAGAAAAAATATTGGCCGGAAGCGAAGCGAGATTTTCAACCGATAGATATTGAGTATCTATCCTGTGAATGCAGAAAATATTATAGCTATGTTAATGGCACAAAATTATTTGAAGGAAAAAATATTTTTACCCCTATATAATTACTAACCTATCTATTTTTATTTCTCTAACTCTTTCTTTATTTTTGCTGAAGATTTGACTTGTAGTATTTATTAATTTTACTTTTTAATAGGATTTTAATTAGACTAGAAAAATGAAACTAACTGATCAGCCTATTTTTATTGTTGGTTGCGAACGCTCTGGTACAACTATGCTAAGGCTTATGCTTAATGAGCATTCAAATATTGCGCTGCCACCCCAAACAAAATTTTCACGAAAGTTATACAAGCGAAGATTATTGTTTGGAGACTTAGGTAAAGCAAAAAACAGAGATAAAATTATTCAATGGATGATGCAAAAGAAAACTAATACCAAGCTGATTGATCTTAAGCTTGATTTTAAAATTTTAGAAGAGATTTGGAGGAAATGTAGAACACTTGGTGAGATAACTGGGACAGTGTTTCATCAATATTCTGTGGTACGTAATAAACCTAGATGGGGCGATAAACGACCGTACTACATAAGGTATATCCCTCAGCTTATTAAGTTATATCCCGATGCCAGAATTATTCACATCATTCGTGATGGCCGTGATTGTGTAGCCTCTTTAAAAAAAATGCCATGGTGGAGAAAAAACGTAATGTATTCCATGCTCAATTGGAGATACTCTATTCGTATGGGCTCTATAGCGGCTAAAGTTTATAAAAATCAGTTTATTGAGGTTCGTTATGAGAATATTATCAGGCAACCAGAAAATGAATTAAGGAAAATATGTAATTTTTTGAATGAACCATTTGAACCAGAGATGATCACTTTTCATTTAAGCGCAGAGAAAAATATCCCTGAGTATAAAAAAGAATGGCACTACAAAACATATAAGCCTCTGTCAGAAGAATTTATCGGGAAAGGCAAGGAACAGTTATCAGAGAATGAACTTAAGACATTGGAATGGTCTGCAGGAAGAGAGCTCAGTCTTTGGAATTATTCTGTAGATAAAACCCATACCACTCCATCAGTAAAATATTTTAAAGAATGGGTAAAGTTCTATGCTAATGTTTTCGCAGAAAGGGCAATTGACAGATTAATAGATATATTCTATTATCATCCGATAGCATACAAAAAAAATAATTAATTATTTTTTATCAAACAGTTTCTTTGCCTCTTTAAGATCTTCTTCAGTATCAATCTCATACCATACTTGATCTCCAAAGGTGATAGCCTCAATCGGGAAAGAATTATTTTCTATTACTGTAGTAAACGCTTGTTCATAATAAGACTGGTGTGACCCATTTTCGACTAGACGTTTAACACTTGGTTGGATAAAATTTTTGTGGTTTGATTTACTAAAACAGTAAATGTTAACAGTTTTGTAAACTGATTCAGATTTTTCAGGTCGTACTATAGAAGACTTTAGGTACATCATTTTTACGTAATCATTATTATCTTTTGTAATAATCGTACCGTCCATATGCGGTTTTAATGGAGACACTGCTATAGAGTCAGTATGAACCATTTTACTTATTGCTTCATCCGTATATATTAAATCTCCCTCTAATAAAATATAATCAGAGTCAATAAAAGGAAATGCAAGATAGAAGGAAACCAGATTGTTGGTTATCTCCCAGTCTGCGTTAGACACATAACATATTTCCATTCCATTAAACGATGATCTATACTCTTTTTTAATTACATCAGATTTATAGCCTACAACCAGAATCACTTTTTTAACACCTAGAGCGGATATCTGAATTAATGATCGGGTAAGCAGAGGCTCTTTATTGATAGATATAAGACACTTGGGTGTCTCTTCTGTCATATTACCAAGGCGTGACCCTCTGCCAGCGACAAGATAGACTGCTAAAGGGGGTATACTCATTTAAGAATATCCTTGTCTAATGATTTTAAATAAAAGTAGCGGCTTTTAATTCTATTGAAAACTCTGATAAATAATGCAATAAACAATAACCAGATAATAAACTCTGATATTTCTAAAATCAGTCCCAAGCCTATCCAGAAATAAAAGTCTGCCTGGTGTATTGAAAACAATTTCTTTTGTCCTATAAGTATATATTTCCATGTTGGAATGTGATCAATAGGTCTGACATTTGCCCCAGGATTAATTTTATTTGGCTTCCCGATATGCTTTTGTTCTTGATAAGCAGTAGTCCAATAAGCATAACACACCACCAAATAGAAGGCAGCGGTCATAGGACCTAGTAAGAGGTAGTATGGTTCACCACCGTTTTGATAGGTAAACCAAGAAAAACCAGACATAACAAATATAAAACCCGTACCATCTAGAATTCGATCAAGGAAACCACCCCTGAGTGTTGTCTGATTTCGATATCGGGCGAGGTTTCCATCCATACTATCGAGTACTTGACCAATCTGCAATAGTAAAGCCGCCACAATAATTAAGGTGCGGTCGCTGTATAACATTAGGCCTGCGGGATATATTTTACATAAAAAAGATAACCAGGTGATGCCAATGGGGGTAACCCACTTTAGGTCTCCTATTACCCCTAAAACGATCCATGAAATAGGATCACCAAATGTTATGGTCCACCAGTCATTCGCCTGGCGGTTTTTCATTGCTTGGTATCTATTTTTAAATCCCATTATTTGTTTGTTTAAACTATTGATTTTTCATGAAAATTTTTAACTAAGAATTGCATCCGCTTCTATCTCAACAAGATATTCTGAACCTATTAGTTCAGCTTTTACAAGAGTGTTTGCAGGAAAAATATCTGTAAAACGTTCACCATGAGCACGTGCTATTGCTTCCCAGTCACTAATATTTTTTATGAAAATCCTTGTCCGAATTACGTCCTGAAGTTTTCCTCCTAAAGACTCAATAGCGCCTTCAATCTTATCTATCACAAAATGAGTCTGCGCTATTGGATCATTTCCTCCGATTAGTCGCTCTCCATGAGTGGCAGTGGTTCCAGAGACGGCTATGTAACCATCTTTTTTTATTGCTCTTGAATAGCCTGCTAACTCTTCCCACGCTGTCCCACTGTTTATTCGGGCTCGGTTATTATTTATCTTAATAGGTTCGTATGGTTTTGACAGAGAATCAATATGATCCGTTAGGTCGCCGGCTGCGGTTAGGATAGGAGCTTTTCTGTATTCATCGCCACAGTCTCCGCTTATAGGCGCTAGTTGTTCTTGGACCTTGTTAATAAGGTTTTTATCATCCGTATCGAGATTGATATCAAATACTTTCATATTTTTATTTATGTGATCTTTTTCTCCTAGTCTAGCTCCAATGATAACGCTGCCTACAGATGGTTTATCGAGAATGTATTTCATGGCAATAGTTGGAATTTGAACATGATACTTTTTTGATATTTTTTGAAGTGCATCTAACAGTTCCTGAAATTTATCCCAGCCACCTGCAGCGTCTATATACCGTTTATACTTCATTTGTGACCATGTGGAAAGACTTTTCACAGATGGATCAGGAGCTCCAAGCCATTTTTCCGATAAAAACCCACCTGCGAGAACTCCAAAGGCTAAGAGCTTAATATCAAACTCTTCACAAATTTTGCTCATACCATATTCTGCTCTTTGGTCAATAAGAGAGTATGATACCTGGTTTGAGACAATATCAACCCCGCTCGAAATGGCAATACGTAGGTGGGCTGTATCAAAATTGGTTAGTCCAATATTATGAATTAATCCCTCTTCTTTTAGTTCTTGTAGCCAAAAAAGAGAGTCAAGCCAATATGGGTTTGCATAATTCCAAGCGTGAAATTGCATCAGGTCAATCACGTCTGATTGCATTCTCTCTAGACTAAGTTCAACAGCTGATCTGACATCTTGTTTGGTTTTTTGTTCTGGATCTGGAACCCATTTTGTTAATAGCTGGACGGGTTTATTAGATAATTTTTTTCTAAATATTCCTGCAATAAGCTCAGCAGAGCCATAGTGGTCCGCCATGTCAAAAGAGGTAATGCCAGCATCAGTATAAGGACTCATGCCTCTCGCAGTCTGTTCTAGATCAAGCCTTGCCCCATCTTTTTCCATATCAGCAATCTGCCATAATCCTGTGATAATCCGGCTTACTTCAAGGCCAGGGGCTAGTTTGCAGTATTTATTCATTAGGCAATGATCGAAACAATTTTTGAGTGTCTACACCTTTTGTCTTTAGCATGTCAAATTTTACAAAGAAAACTATTGAACCAAGTAACATAACGATAGTGTAAATAATGGTTGAATGATGATACCAAAACTCTGGATTTGAAGAGAGGTCTTTCCAAGTATGGATCAATAGAAAGGTGGTCAGGGTAATCACTCCTGTCCAGCCCAAGATAATTTGAACACGTCTATTTTGTAACACACTAATCTGGTTTGATAATACTGGGTTTTTCTTTTCAATCATGATTAGTGTGACACACATTAACAAGAAATTGACCATCATGGAGGTGACCATAATGTCTATTCCTAAGAAAAAGTCGCCAGCAAAGTGGCTGCCAAATATGCCAACTGTAGCCATCCCGCCACTGAGTAGAATAGCCGTGTGTGGTGTATGATAGACTGGATGAATATTTGAAACACTTTTCGGGAAAATTCCATCTTTTGCCCAGGCAAACATTAATCTTGATACAGAAAGTAGCATCGCTGGAAGATCATTGATTAGAGCTATTGTAGCGCCCGCGATAATAGCAGCAGATAATCCAGGAGAAAGCAAGTAGTTAAATAATCCAGGTGCCGTTATGTCATTATCGATAGCCCTCTCAGCGATAAAACTCCATGGAATAGCATGATATACTGCAAAGGTAAAGAGCATGTAAAATCCACCTACTCCTGTTATTGCCATTGCGATTGATATTGGTAGAGTCTTCGATGGGTTACGTGCTTCACCGCCGGCCTGGGCGATAGAATCAAAACCGATAAAGCTAGCAAAAAGTACTGCAGCGGCTGAGAAAAAGGTTTTTATATTAAAAACACTATCTGTTTTTATCATATAAGTCTGTCCATCATTCGCTTGCAAACCTGTTAAAAAATCCTGATGATTAAAATATAATCCAGAAAATATAATTATAGCTCCTAGCCCAAACATTATGAACATTAGCGGCACCAGCGTTCTCTCATAAAAATCAGTTCCAAGGATATTTATAATTACAAATGTCCACAAAAGGATATTTGCAATTGTTAACCTTATCCATCCTATCTCAAGAAGAGAAGCTGTTTCCTTCCAATCTAATGCAAAGGCGATATCTCTCATAAATGGAACAATAATGTATGAGATAACTCCGATTACAATTGATAGGCCAAACCACTGTGAGAAGCTTGCTACGAATCCAAAGTAAGGGTGTAGTCCCCTGCTGGCATATATATAGCTTCCTCCGGCTCTTGGCATCGCAGATGCTAAAATACTATATGCAAATGCCGCTAACGCTGCAGGGAAAGCTGCAAGCAGGAAAGCGTGCAAGACATAGGGGCCGATTCCGGGAACACTCCTGTGAATCATGAAAGGCATAACATATATGGATGCACCCATCATTGAACAGATACCTGTTGCAGTTAGTCCAAGGACACCCATTTTTCGGGATAGTTTTGTTTTCATAAGGTTATTAATAATTTCCGCGAATATATGTTCATAAAAAAAATATAATTAATAAAAAAATATAGTAGGTTGCATCTATTATACTTAACGTGAAAAGGTTCTAAGTTGGATAAAGAAGACTCAAAAAAAATAAGTCCAAATGAGATTGGCCTTGAAATTGGTTTGGTACTGAGCCGGTTTTTTCTTAACACAGAGCACCTTCATTTTGGATTCTGGCCTGATGACCTAAGTGTGGATCTAGAAAATCTTAAAAAAGCTCAGGATTGTCACTCAGATCAAATCTTGAACTCAATTCCTGATGGTGTGAAAACAGTTCTTGATGTAGGAAGTGGTTCAGGTGGATTGGCAGAAAAATTAGTTAACAATGGTTATAATGTTGATTGTGTATCACCTAGTGATTACTTATCAGATGCGATTGAGGGAAAACTAAAAAATAGTGTTAGCGTTTACAGGAGTACTTTTGAAAAGCTTGAGCTGAATAAAAAATATGACATCGTTATTTTTAGCGAAAGTTTCCAATATGTAAACATAAAAAAGTCTCTAAAAAAAATACCTCATGCTGTTCATGATAAGGGACACCTATTAATCTGTGACTTTTTTAGACAGCCGGGGACTGGCACAAAGCCTCTTGGGGGAGGCCATGATTGGAAGGTGTTTCAAGATAGCCTAGCGAGTTGTTCATTCACAGAACTTGTAAACAAAGATATAACCAAAGAAACAGCTAGAACATATGATCTTATTAGTCAAATAATAAATGAGGTGGCTGACCCGGTTCGGAGTCTTTCCGCAAAATATTTAGACAGCCAATATCCAAAAGGAATGAAACTTCTGAGATGGTATTTTGATAAAAAAATTAAAAGAATAAACCGAATCTATTTTTCCGGCAATATGACAGGAGAGATGTTTAACAATCTCAAGACATACAGAGTGTTATTATATCGTATATAATCAGACTCGCATTGATGAATAAACAGTTAAGCATGTCACTATATTGTTTTTAACTTCTTCGGCTCAAATTGGTCTAATACCAGAGCACTTCAAACGATGAACTATATTATCCGCACAGCATTATTATTTACGATATTGGTGTCCACACTCTTGTCGCAGGTCATTAACGGTTTTGTCAGAGACGATGCTACTGGTGAACCACTTTCATATGCTAATGTGTTTATCAAAGACTCAAACATTGGTGTAGCCAGCGGTGTTGATGGTTACTATGCTCTGACAAATATTCCTATTGGTGAGCGCACGATCATCGTATCTATTATTGGTTATACAATGATCACAAAAGATATCAGTATAAAAGAAGGTGAGAGCCTTAGACTAGACTTTAGAATGAGCGCCGAGGCAATTGAAGGTCAAAGGGTTGATGTCTTTGGAGAGGCGCAAAAAATGCGGCAGCTAGTCGAGCCCAGCAGGATCAGCCTAGATTTGCGCACGATCGAGACCGCACCCGCATTTATTGAGCCGGACCTATTTCGTACGATTCAGATGCTGCCCGGGGTACAAACAATAAACGATTATTCCAGTGCCTTATATGTCAGGGGAAGTACGCCTGATCAGAACCTGATTATGATGGATGGAATCACGATCTATAACCCATATCATCTTGGTGGAATATTTTCCACATTTAATACATCGTCTATAAAAGAAGCGGATTTTCATGCGGGTGGTTTTACGGCCCGCTATGGCGGTAGAATGGGTGCCATTCTAAATGTTGTTACCAGAGAGGGTAACACAGAAAAGTTTGAGGGTAGTTATAATGTTTCTTCTATGTCTAGTAAGGTGCTTTTAGAGGGTCCATTGCCAAAGTTATATGGTATGAAAGGGTCCTGGATGCTTGCCGGCAGGCGGACCTATTTGGACCAGTTTATTAATCTCTTGGTTCGAGGAGATGATTTGCCATTCAGATATTATTTCTATGACTACCAGGGCAAGGTAAATCTAGATATTAACCAGGACCACCGGCTTACCTATAGCCGCTTTTATGGCGATGATATTGTAGAGTTTAGTTTCTCAGATACTTATTCTGAGTACAGCGTTGTGGAGGATTATGAACAAAATGAGGAGAATACTACACACCTTAACTGGCCATGGGGAAACAAGACAAACAGTCTCACTTGGAGATGGCTTATTAGTCCTAAGCTTGTAGCCCGAACGTTTCTCGCAAACAGCAGGTATCGTTTTGACTTTAATTTTGGATTACAACAAAAAGGTGACTGGCGAGAGGGGTCTGAGTCTGGAACATATAATGAAAAATTTGAATTCGATTTTTATGATATTATTAATGATAACACTATCGAGACAGAACTCTCCTGGCATGGGATTGCAAACCACCAGATCATGGGAGGGTTTCAAATAAAAAAGGTTGAATATGATCTTGGGATGGACTTTGAGTTTGAGACCCTAGACACTCTAATCAGCCTGAGCCCGCTTAGCCAGAAAGATCAGACCGTAGAAAGTTCTTTATTTTTGCAGGATAAGTGGAGCCTCACTCAGAAAATTGTTCTCCAGCTTGGTGGCCGCTTTATGGACTATTCTGAGCATGATGAACTATATTTTGATCCAAGAATTGGCTTCAAATATCTGGCAAAGGAAGATCTATCATTTAAGCTTTCTCTAGGACGTTATCACCAGTTTTTAACGATTGCTAATCCTGAGGATGAGACCTGGCGGATTATTGATTTTTGGCTTGGTATAACCGAAGAACAAAAGGCTCCCTATTCAGACCATTATATACTCGGGTTAGAATATTTATCGGAGGACAACTGGCTGTTTCGTTGTGAGACGTATTATAAGCACTTTGAAAACTTAATTACCCTAAAACAGGGTCAGCTTTTTACGGAGGATGAGAGCGGTGCACGGTTCACTCCTTTTAATGAGTTCTATCCGACCAGGGCCTATGCCTATGGACTAGAGATGCTCTATAAAAAAACAGCTGGAAGGCTAAGAGGATGGATCGGTTATACCTATGCAGAAACGAAAAAACATATCGATAAACATGGCTGGTATAATCCTAAGTATGACAGGAGACACACGCTTAACATTGTTGGTGATTTTAGAGTAATAGAAAATCTGCATTTTAGTACCTCGCTACAGACCTCTAGCGGTCAGCCACACACCCCGGCAATTGGAAGGTATCAAGAGTGGGAGGTAAACAACGATCCCTACATGCCGTTTTATGGGTTCACAGAAGCCTATCTTGTCGGTAAGAAAAATTCAGAGCGCCTAACACCGTATTTTAGAATTGACATGGGGTTCAAGCATAAGACCGTTGGCAAAATATTGAAGATCCCTTATGAGAGATTTTTTCAGATAGTAAATGTAACAAACTATGTAAACGCGCTGAACTATCAGTATCGTGCAAAGGTAAACAGGCGTACGGGTGAGACCCTTGGTATCGAGCGCGCTGCTGTGCCAATGTTTCCTACTTTAATAGCTTTCGGTTATAGATGGAGTTTCTAGTGAAATTGATTAATACAATAGTTCTATGTTTTTTGTTTGGTTCTTGTATCACTCTAGAGCAAGAGCTTGAGTGGGAAGATGTAAAATCAGACCATGATCCTGTGCTTAATATTATGGGGATTATAAGCTCTGACACCTTGGTCGATAGTTTTGTAAGGGTCCACCGTTCACTCACTATGGATGAGGCAAGAGACTCGCTTGTGAGGGACACGATTGATGGTGTCCAGTATCTTTATTATACACCGAGATTTGTTATACGAAATGCTAATGTAGTTGTATCGAACCAGGTCAATAGCTATACCCTAGAGTATCAGAGCTTTGATCTAGAAGATTTTGATTTTGAAGAGCCTGAGTTACAAGTAGGGGCCTATATATATAAAGGCGATGATATGAATCCTCATCCTGGTGAAATATGGACTCTTTCGATAACCACGCCCGATGGAAAGAGTGTAACCGGAGAGACGGTTCTTCCTCCCAAACCACAGATAAATGATGGGGCATTGCCGGACACTTTTAATATTAATAGTGTGATAACCATGAAGTTTTCTTCTTTAGAAGACAATGTACAGATAATCAACATCGGTAATTTGCTGTCATATTTTGTTCCTTATTATTATGAATATGATTCGAAAGATAATTGTGGGCTGACCCAAGAGCATATCATATGGCAGGGAGTTGATTCACTTGTTTATCAGAAAGAATTCTGCGGGGATGAAGATTCAGACTGGGCTGAGGATTTGCTAATAATTCATATGCTTAGTATGGACCAGAACTATTATGAATATTTTATCAAGTATGGTGAAGATCCAGAGTTCTCCAATTTACTTATTGGCAGTGGAGGGTCAGGAGGTGGATTTGGGCTTGATGGCGGTATTGGGTTTTTTGGATCAATTGGTATAGACCGTGCGTTTATTCCGGTAATGCCTTAGGCAGTTAAAAAGATTTAAACTATGAGATTATTTTCCTGGAACGTTAACGGTGTCAGGGCCGCGACAAAAAAAGGGCTTCTAGATTGGTTAGAACATGAGGCTCCTGATGTGCTTTGTATCCAAGAGACGAAGGCGCATGTTGATCAGCTTGCCTCAGAAATATTGGTTGATCATGGCTATCATGCCTACTGGCACTCTGGAGAAAGACGGGGATATAGTGGAGTGGCGACCTTTTGCAAAGAGGAGCCATATTTTGTTCAAGAGGGCTTGGGCATTGACAGGTATGATGCTGAGGGCAGGGTTCTGGTCACTGAACACGATGGATTCTTGCTCTATAATATATATTTTCCAAATGGTCAGAAGGATGATATTCGGCTAAAGTATAAGCTTGATTTTTATGATGATCTTTTACCTATAATCAATGAACAAGTTGAATCAGGTAACAACGTTATTGTAGCAGGTGATTGGAACACTGCACATCATCCGATTGACCTGGCCAGGCCAAAAGAAAATGTTAACACCTCAGGGTTTATGCCAATAGAACGTGAGAAGCTAGATGAGTATGTGGAACATGGTTGGGCAGACACGTTTAGACTGTTTCATGATGAGCCTGATCAGTATTCCTGGTGGTCGTATAGAATGGGCGCAAGGGCACGGAACGTAGGCTGGCGTATTGATTATTTTTTTGTGAACTCTGAGCTTGCTGAATTGTGTGTTGATGCAGATATCCATCAGGATGTGATGGGCTCTGACCACTGTCCAGTGTCTTTAGAGCTTGATCTGTAGAATATTTATTTTATCTTAATATTTTCAATAAATCTTAAAATAACCTGCAAAAACCATTAATTGTTATTAAACTAGTATTTTATAGATAATATTTTAGTAGATATAAAATGAGTAACTCAGTCACCAATCGTCTGTTTAAGATGGTAATATCCTATTGGCCGCTATTAATAGTGTCTACTATTTCAGCATTCATATATGTGGCCTTTAATGGTCTATCCGTGTGGCTTACTGCGAGCCTATTTAATAATATTTTAACAGACTTCGAAGACTTGATTATTAACCACGATAATCTTCGAAATACAAAGGTTACCATTAATGACCAACTAAAATACTGGACCAATGAGCTAATTCTGAGAGACACAGCGCTAGAGTCATTAAAGGTTCTTTGTTATACAATCATCGGCTCTTTCTTATTTAAAAATATATTTTTATATATAAAAAATATTACGCTTACATATATCCAGTTCAACCTAATAACCAGGCTAAGGGTAAGGTTGTATGCCCACTTGCAGAGAATGTCCCTATCTTATTTTGACAGGTCTCAATCAGGTGAATTATCGTCCATCGTTTTAAACGATGTTTCAAACATGCGCGTTGCATTCGGAACAAGCTTTCATAAACTTTTTGTTGAGCCAATAAATATTATTCTTTTTGTGGCTCTCCTTTTGATTATTAATCTAAAACTTGCTCTTATTGCAATTATTATTGTACCACTAACCGGAGCGATTGTGATTTTCATTGGAAGAAGCATCCGAAGAAAATCTAAGCGAACAGCAGAGAAAATTGCCCGCATAATGAGTATTATGGCAGAGAATTTAAACTCGATCAGAGTTGTCAAATCTTTTTCAATGGAGTCGTTTGAAACAGATCGATTTACCAATGAGCAAGAGCGTTATTATCAGTTAATATTTAGAAGAGCAAAGCTTCGCCTTATTTCTTCTCCAATAACAGAGATGATTGGTGCATTTATTGGGGTTTGTTTGTTGTGGATTGGAGGGCATGATGTTCTTGTGGCGCAGAGTATGAACTCCGAGGATTTTATTCGATTTATTTTAATCTTATTCAGTGTTCTTGGACCAATTCGTAATCTGAGCAATGTAAGCGTTGAGCTACAAAAAGGGTTTGCCTCAGCAGATCGAGTGTTCGAAGTCTTAGACACACCAGTATCAATTAAATCAAAGCCAAACGCAACGACCATTAGCGAGCTCAATGATCAGATCAGTTTTGATAATGTAAGCTTTAACTATGATGGGAATGACAGAGTGTTAAAGGATGTTTCTTTTAATATGAAAAAAGGAACCGTGACCGCGCTTGTAGGCTCCAGTGGCGCGGGGAAGTCAACTATTGCTGACCTGATTCCAAGATTTTATGATGTGGTAGACGGCTCAGTCACGATGGATGGTGTTGATATTAGAGATATAGAGATCAACTCTCTTCGTAGGCTAATGGGAATTGTATCTCAAGAGACTATTTTGTTTAATGATACGATAAAATCAAATATCAAGTATGGACTGCAAAGCGTTAGTGATCAGCGTCTGGAAGAAGCCGCCAAGAATGCTAATGCGCTTGATTTTATTAAAGAGCAGCCAGAGGGATTTGAAACAATGATCGGTGAAAAAGGCGTGCGCCTTTCCGGTGGGCAGAGACAAAGAATCGCTATCGCCAGAGGCATCTTAAAAAATCCGCCACTATTGATCCTTGACGAGGCCACATCATCATTGGACACTGAGTCTGAGCATCTGGTTCAAACAGCTATCGATAATCTTATGGCTGAAAGGACGGTATTGGTAATCGCACACAGGCTTACCACAGTGGAAAATGCTGACTCTATTTTGGTCATGGACTCTGGCCAGATTGTTGCCTCTGGAACCCACCAAGAATTATTAAGCCAGGAAGGTATATATACCAGGCTGTACAACAAACAGTTTAAGAAGTAACACAATTATGGCTAATGAGATTTCTATTCTCTTTGATGCATACCATCTCTACCACCTTCCACAGTTTGACCCACTGATCGACCTGTTGGAACAAGATGATAGGTTCCAGGTTTACTACTCTACCTGCAGCAAAAATAGAAAAGAAGAGGTTGATATCTGCTCTGCTATTTTAAAAAAACGTCCAGGAACATTTGTGTTTGACAGGAATGAAAAAAAACGTGCAAAAAAAATTCGTGATTTAGATTTAGATGTGTTTATCTGTGGCTGGTCCAGGTATGATCTTGATTCATTTGTAGGTGATAATACCCTTGTTGTGATGATTTATCATGGTATTGGTGTCAAACCATCATACTGGCGAGATAATCATCAGCGTTTAGACCTCAGATTTGTTGAGGGTGAATACCGAGTAAATCAACTAAGAGATTATGGGATCAAAACAGATCTTGCTCTCACTGGTTTCATTAAACTTGATCCATTATTTAATGGTTCAGCGCCAGACTCGGATCAGCTGAAGGAAAAGATTGGCCTTGATTCTTCAAGAAAAACAATATTATTTGCGCCTACTTTTTATCCTAGTTCTATCGAAAAGATAGGTATGAGGCTCGGAGATTATACCAAAGATTATAATGTAATACTTAAGCCACACTTGTGGACGTATTTTCTAGATATTTTTGGTGAAGCAAATCTAAAAATGCAGAGGGAACTGATATATGATCTTATAGAAAAATTTGATCATATAAAATTATTAGAGCCTAATCATTATAATATTCTTCCTTATTATAATATTGCTGATGTATTACTCACAGAGGCCAGTAGCACGATTTATGAAATGATCGCCTTGTCGAAGCCTGTCGTGGTTAATCGTTTTTACAAGTTAAAGCTATCACACAAGGTTTTTAGAAATCGATTATATAAACGAAGACTAAATAAAGAAATGAACAAGGATGTGGAAACTTTTTGTTTTACCGCAGACAAACATCAGGATGTCCCTCGTGTTTTAGAGAAAGCGTTAAAAGAAAAACATAAGAACTATAATTCTATGAAAGAATATCAAACAAAAATGTTGCACAAGCTAGATGGACGCGCTGCCGATAGAGCTCGTGATGAGATACTAAATAGAATTAGAAACTAATTCCTCCAGGATGAAAAAAATACTATTTGAAACGCACCATCTATACTATCTACCAAACTTTATACCAATTATTGAGGCTTTGAGGTCTAGAGGTGGTTACGATATATATGTTTCCATTCCTCAGTATATGCAAGAAAGAGAACGGAAGTTATGTTACGATGCTTGTTCCTCTATGGAAATACAAGTAATCAACGCAGATCTAGAGGCTACCAGGATTGAAGAAATAAATTCTGCAAACTTTGATGTGATTGTTGTAGGCAATGTGGGCCAGCTTAGAAAGATTGTTTCTGATTCTACTATAGCGGTAATGGTTTACCATGGTATTGGACTAAAACAGTCTTATTATAACGATATTGACCAAAGAATTGACATCCGAGCCGTTGAGTCAGAGGCTCGATATAATAAGCTGAAGGATCAAGGCCATCAAAACCTGGCGCTAACTGGATACACAAAATTAGACCCGTTTTTTTCATATAATGATCAGGAAAAAAATAATACAAAAACAAAACTCGGTATTAATAATGACCTCCCCACATTATTATATGCTCCGACATTTTACCCGACTTCATTTGATAAACTAGCAACAGAGTTTGAGTTTTTAGCAACAGAGTTTAACGTCATAATCAAGCTACATAATTTTTCATGGTTTCAGAGCAGGTATACATATCAGAGCATCCTTGCAAAAGAAATTGCATCGCGATCCGAAAATGTTTATCTGTTAGACAACAGTGTCTACAATATTATTCCATACTATATGATTTCTGATGTTTTAATTAGTGATATATCATCAACAATCTTTGAGTTTTTACCGCTAGACAGACCAATAATTCAGGCTGAGTGTTTAAGCCTAAGAATGCGCCACAGAATATTTAAAAGACGATTTTTAAAAAAACTAGACATACCTCGTATGCAGGCATTAGACTTTGTTTACAAGGTTGAAAATCCATCGGAATTATTTCGCAGCGTATCATTTGCATGTGACTATCCTGAAGAAATGTCAGGGCTTAGGCTGGAGGCCCATGATTATTTTTTATATAAGCGAGATGGTAACGCATCCGTCAGGCTGATTAATGAAATAGAAAAAAGGTTTTAATAAATATGAAGATCGCTGTTTATAGTCCAAACTGGGTGGGCGACGCTGCTCTAGCGCTGCCATTTATTCATCAGCTAAAAAACCAGAATCTAGATTCAAAGATAATCATTGTTTGTAAAGAATGGGTTGAGTCTGTTTTTTATAATAATCCATGTGTGGATGATATAGTAAGTCTTTCGAAAAATGATGTGAGGGGGATAGTAAACACAGTACGCACAGGAGTTAAACTCAAAGAAAAAGAAATAGATTATTTTTATACCCTTACTGATTCTTTTCGCAGTGCTCTTATTATGTGGCTATCAGGTGCAACTCATCGTATAGGTTATAATACTCAGAAAAGATCAGTACTAATGTCAAGTACCATTGATCTACCATCAAATACTATTCATCGTTCAAAAAAATATTTAAATATCATAAAGAGAAAAGAATTAGATCTCAATGAAAAATATATGTACCTCAATCAGGATGAGATTGCTTGGGCAAAAGAAAAAATGTCAGAGCATAATATTGTAAACCCTGTTGCCGTATTCCCGTTCAGCGTTGCTAGATCTAGAACTTTTCCTAAGCATAAAATAACCGAATGGTTTTCTGGGTCATCGGAGCAGTATGTGATTTTTGGAGCAGAAAATGATAGAAATAATGCAACCGAGATTATAGAGCAAAATGAAAATATTACGATTCACTCATTCTGCGGAGAATACGATCTAAGAAAAAGTATTGCTCTTATGTCGGTTTGCAAATATGCTATTGCTGCGGACAGTGGACTTGGTCATATTTCATCAATCCTGGGGATACCTACAGTTTCTTTTTTTGGTGCAGGCCGTTCAATTGTTACAAAACCTATTGGAAGGCAAAACGTGGTAATCGACAAAAGTAAAAGGTGTAACCCTTGTAAAAAAAATATTTGTTGTCTTAATGCAATAAAGAAGTCTGATGTAAATTACGCTATCGAATCTTTACACCTAGATTCATAATTTGAGGTTTAATGAAAGCATTTATATTAGCTGCTGGTGTTTCCAGGAGATTATATCCAGAGACCTATAACATTCCCAAGTGTCTGCTTGACGTTGGCGGCAAGCCTATCATTGACTATCAACTAGAGGCAATCCAAGGTATAGGGCTAGATAGTGTGACAATGATAATCGGATATCATCGAGAGATGCTTGTCGAGCATGTGACAAAAACTTTTCCTGATATAAATTTCAATTTTATTATTAATCACCATTATTTTGAGACCAACACAGCCTACTCGGTTTACCTTGGCCGTGACAGCCTTTCTTCTGATGTTCAGCTGCTTATGAATGCTGATGTTATCTATCCTCCGGAGCTTATCACTCGTATTGTTAATTCAAAACATGAGACAGTTCTAGCTGTCGATATAAAAAAATGCGGGCGAGAAGAGGTAAAGGTGATTGAGGGTATTAACAATAGAATTACTTCAATTGGTAAGGAGCTGATTGAAGAGAATTGTTTAGGCGAGTTTCTAGGTGTCGCCAAACTGTCTAAAGAGTTTAACCAATTATTTACTGATTCATTAACCAGGCTTATAGAAGCAGGAGGAAAGTCTGACTATTTTGAAGCGGGGATGCATCCTCTTCTAAATAAGACAGATGTTTATTATAGCGATGTGTCAGACTTGCCGTGTCTTGAGATTGATTTTTTAGAAGATTTAATCGAAGCCCGTAGTTTATTCTAATCTAAATATGGTTGTTTAATCATGGCAAAAGTTTCACCCTTTAAAGGCTGGAGGTATAATCCTGAAATTATTCAAAGCCTTGAAGATGTTTTTGTTCCCCCTTACGATGTAATCACACCAAAAGAGCAAAAACAATATTATGATCGATCACCACACAGTTATATTCGTATCAATCTAAATAATGCGCCCGGAAGTGAACGATATTTTTCCTCAGCAAACATTCTAAATATGTGGATAGGGAGTGGAGTGCTCACGGAAGAGGATCAGCCAGCAATTTATATTCTATCACAGTCTTTTAAGATTAATGGTTCTATGGTGGATCGGATCGGATGTGTATGCTCTCTAGAACTTTCTGAGTTGGGTGATACGGTACTCCCCCACGAACAGACAATTGATAAACATTTAGATGATCGTTATAAGCTCATGGAATCAACGGCATCAAACTCAGGCCAAATATTTATGTGCTATAAAGATGAGGAAATGATTTTAGAGACTATATACAGCAACATAAAAAGTGAGCCATCTATTCGTGTAGATCTAGATGGTGTGGAATATAAAATCTGGCCTATAACGGATAAAACAACTGTCCAGAATTATGTATCAGGGCTTTCTAGTAAAACCCTGGTTATTGCAGATGGACACCATAGATATAAGACTGCTTTAAAATATGCAGAGAACCATAATAGTCAGGACTCAAAACATGTTATGGTGACACTGGTTAATAGTCAAAACCCTGGAATGCAGATAATGCCAACTCATAGACTTTTAAAAGGAATAGAAAAAAGTATAGAGGATATAAAAAAAGAGATTGAGCAATATTTTCATTACAAAGAGTTTAAAGGAGCTGAAAAACTATTATATGAAATGGACATGTTGGAAAACCAAAAAAGTATTATTGGTTTATTTCATAAAGAAACAAATACTGGATTACTCCTGGAGTTTAAATCCTGGGACATACTAGAATCAAAGATGTCAGACCAAAGTAAATCCTTAAGAGAGTTAGACACCAATATTTTACATAGTTTTTTGCTTAAGGATGTGTTTAAGATTGACACTAACAGGCAAGAGGATCTTAAACATTTGTCATACTTACGTGGGAACAAACCGGCACTTGAAATGTTAAAAAAAGAAGAAAACTATGACGTAGCCTGTTTTGTTAATCCACCGTCTTTAGATGATGTGTTTTCTATTGCAGAGTCAGGAGAGACTATGCCACAAAAATCTACATATTTTTTTCCAAAAGTTTATTCTGGGTTAATCACCAGATGTTTTAATAAATAGGGATCCTAACGATGAGACTATTAAAAAAAGAACTAGAAAAGCTAATACCAGAGGTACAGCAAGATATAAAAAGTCTTATTTCAAAAAATGGTGAATCTCAGATTAGTACCGTATCTGTTGCGCAGGCATATTCAGGATTGAGAGGAATAAAAGCTTTCGTTTGTGATACATCATCGGTCTCTGCTGATAAAGGATTAATAATTAGAGGGTATCCATTACTTGATATAGTTCATATTCTGCCTGAAGAGGTATTCTTTCTTCTTCTAACTGGTAGGCTGCCAAATAGTGATGAACTCTCTGACTTACAGGAACAGTATTCTGAACATGCTGAAGTCCCTGACTATGTATGGTCTACGCTTGAGCAAATGCCAAAAGATAGTCACCCAATGACGATGTTTAATCTTGGGATATTAGCCATGCAGAACGAGAGTATATTCCGTGAAAAATACGACCAGGGAATGCATAAGTCTGAGTTCTGGCAGTATATACTTGAAGATGGTATACAATTGATTGCGAAACTTCCTGCACTTGGAGCAGGGATATATAGGATGAGGTTTGATAAGGGTGAACGGTTAAAGCCAGATTTAAGTCTGGACTGGTCTGGAAATTTTGTGCATTTGATGGGGATGTCTGATAAGGGGAAAGATTTTCATAGGCTTATGCAGCTTTATTTTATGCTGCACTGTGATCATGAAGGCGGAAACGTTAGTGCCTTTGCGGCCCACACAGTTGCGTCTGCTCTTTCTGACCCTTTTTATGCTGTTTCTGCAGGATTAAATGGTCTAGCAGGACCGTTGCATGGTCTGGCAAATCAAGAATGCTTAAAGTTTGTACTTGATGTCCACAAACATTTTTCAGGGGCACCAACAAAGGAGCAATTAAGAGAGTTTTGCTGGAGCCGGCTTAATTCAGGACAGGTAATTCCAGGATATGGGCATGCTGTACTCCGATGTCCAGACCCTCGCTTCACCGCTTTTATTAACTTTGGGAAAGAGCATATACAAGATGATGAGATTTTTAGTATTGTAACATCTTTATTTGATGTGGCCCCGGATGTGTTAACAGAACAGGGTAAGGCAAAAAATCCTTGGCCAAATGTGGATGCTGCATCAGGGTCGCTTTTATATTATTATGGGCTTAAAGAGTTTAATTTTTATACGGTCTTATTTAGTATTTCTAGGGCCATGGGAATGATTGCCCAGATGGTATGGGAGCGGGCTCTTGGAATACCTATCACACGTCCTAAATCTGTAACCACCGATTGGATAAAAAAGAATTCATAATACCACTATATCTAAGAGTATTATTAATACTTCTTGTTGTAAATACTAGTCAGGTTCTCTCTCAAGATATATATAAGTCCATAAGGCTCTGGAGTCCTGACCCGGAAAAAATTCAGGTCATACAGAAATTAGGGGTCGCACTTGATCATAGCATAGCCAGACCTGGTTCATATGTTGATATTGTTATCTCAGAAACAGAAGAAAAAATTCTATTATCTAATGGTATAATTTTTACTACTCTGATTGATGATCTGACAAGCTATTATCAATCCCAGAATATTCCGGCTATGCAAAGAGATTTTCCACTTGGTAGTATGCAGGGAAACTATACCTGGGAAGAGCTAAACCAAAGATTTGATGAACTAAAAGAACTGTATCCCGATATTATATCGGAAAAATTAATTATTGGTCAGTCTAATGAGGGGAATGATATCTGGGCATTTAAACTATCAGATAATCCTGATCAGGATGAGAATGAACCTGAAATATTATACACAGGTCTTACGCATGCAAGAGAGCCTATAAGTATGATGAACTTATTTTATTTTGTTCAAAATCTTTGTGAGAGTTATTCTGAGGGGAATGATCCTGAAGCTGTTTATTTAGTTAACGAACGTGAGATCTGGTTTATTCCTGTTGTGAACCCAGATGGTTATTTATACAATGAACTAATTGAGCCTTCTGGCGGCGGGATGCACAGAAAAAATAGAAAAGACACTGGCTGCGGATCTGGTACTGAGCAAGGAGTAGATATAAACAGAAATTTTGGTTTTAATTGGGGGGCAAATGATACCGGTTCTTCTCCAGATCCTTGTTATGCAACATATAGAGGGGAGGAAGCATTTTCTGAGCCGGAGACACAGGCGGTTAGAGATTTTATTGATGAAAGAAATTTTGTAAATGTTTTGCACTACCATAGCTATGGGAATATGTATATCCATCCATATGGCGATGCCTCAGTTCCCGATGAGCCAGATCTAACAATCTATCGTGAGCTTGCAGAGGAAATGGCTAGCCATAATAATTTTAATGTTGGCACTGGTTTTGAAATGGTAGGGTATACAGTAAATGGTGATGCGGTTGACTGGTCTTATGGTGAAAAAAACATCATTGCATATACTCCGGAGGTAGGTTCCAGTGGTCAAGGTTTCTGGCCTTCAAGCGATCAGGTTGAGACCATATGCTCAAATCAGTATGAACCAAATAAAATCTTTGCTTTTTCAGCGGGCAGTGATTTTATGTTAGCGGATTATAGTTTTACTAGTGATGCTATTAACTCAGGAGAAAGCGTTGGTGTCGAGTTAATAATCAAAAATAGAGGACTGATGTCATCTACTGGCCCTGTTACTGTTACCGTAGAGCCATTAAATAATTTAGTTAATCTTGATGAAGTAGTTGGGCAGGTTGACTATCTTGACAGCTGGGAAAGTCACACATTTAATTTTGAAATAGAAGTCACTGAACAAATAGCATACTATTCGAAAGTTGCCATGAAAATTATATCTAAAGATAGTGTTAGCTATCATAGGCCAGATACTATTGAGTTTTATATCGGAACCCCGAGCATCATTTATACAGAAAATTATGATGAAGGACTAGGACAGTGGAGCACTAATGGAGACTGGGGATTAACTAACAATCCTGCGTATGGAGCCTATGCTTTGACAGATAGTCCTTCCGGAAATTATGGTGCAGATCAGACCACTACGGTGACGCTGGAAGAAGAATTTGATTACAATTTTATGGCAAATTCTTATGTTTCCTTTAACGCAAGATGGGAAATAGAAGATGGTTTTGATTTTGTTCGATTCCAGGCCCTTACTTCGGATAATGGATGGGTAAGTCTTCAGGGTCAGCACACTGTGCCCGGCAATGGGGTTACTGTACAGCCGCTAGGAGAACATGGATATGATGGTAGTCAATTGAACTGGGTTGAAGAAAAAATATTTCTAGACCAGCTTGATGGTCAGACCCCTACTGCTTTCAGGTTTATTCAGACTTCGGATGAGCTATATGAGGGAGATGGGTTTACAGTCGACAATTTTTTACTAATGGGGTATATGCAAGGTTCCCCAGGAGACTTTTTCCCAGATGGCAGTGTTAATATAGGTGATATATTAGGACTAGCAGATTTCATTTTAGATGGGAACGAGGCTAGCCCTTATATTATGTTATTTTGCGATATGAATGATGATGGACAAATTAATATTCTTGACCTATTTATTTTGGTAAACTCAGTTATTGGAACTTAAATGAAATTATTTATTTATATTTTTTTAGCATCAAACCTTATCGGACAGGTTGCTATATTACATGATTTAGAGCCTGGAAAGAGGGACAATAGTTATCGTGTTTGGATATATTTTGATGAGAGAGACCAGAATAGAATTGTTGATCTAGATCCTAAATCAATTAAGCGAAGAAAAAAACATGATATATATACTCCTACTAAATATGACTACAAAATCAAACAATCTTATCTCAACACTGTAAAAAAAACTGGCGCAGAAATAAAAAATAAAAGTCGTTGGCTCAATGCTGTTTCTGTAATTGCCAACATGGAACAGATTAATTTTATCCAAGGACTTAGCTATGTTACTAAGGTTGAACCTGTCTATCAGCATAGAAAGAAAAAGGCAACACAGTCTGCTCAAGAGAATGATCAAAACAGGAATCTTGATTATGGAGCATCTCTTGGTCAGATAGAACAGATTAACTGTCACACTGCCCATACTGCGGGCTACTATGGACAGGGTGTAAGAGTGTTATACCTCGATACAGGATATGAGCTTAACCATGAAGCATACGACTCACTTAATTTGATTGCAGAATATGATTTTATCAATGATGATCAAAATACTGCAAATGAGACGAATCAAGAAATATTAGATAATCATGATGATCACGGTACGCTTTGTTTAAGTGTAATGGCAGGGTATGCACCAGGGAATCTGATTGGCCCTGCTTTTAAATCAGAATATTTGTTAGCAAAAACAGAGATTATGGCTGAAGAAATTCAACAAGAAGAGGACAACTATGTTGCGGCTCTTGAGTGGGGGGAGTCACTTGGAGCAGATGTTGCATGTGCATCTCTAGGTTATCTTGATTGGTATACTTATCAGGATCTTGATGGGAATACGGCGACCACGACCATTGCGATTGATATTGCATCTAGCCTTGGTGTGACTTGTGTGAACTCAGCCGGGAATGAGGGTGATGACCCTTGGTTTTATATTATTACTCCAGCGGATGCTGACTCGGTGATCTCAGTTGGTGCGGTTCGTCAAAATGGAATGATTGCATCGTTTAGTAGTCATGGCCCCACATCCGATGGTAGAATAAAGCCTGAGGTATGTGCATTAGGCGTAAATACTTATTGTGTTCGATCGAACACTGAAAATATATACAGAACGGCCAGCGGAACATCCTTCTCCGCTCCATTAGTTGCAGGAGCGGTTGCGGTGATATTATCTGCGAATAGCAGTTGGACAAATATGCAGGTAAGAGAGGCACTTATGATGACGGCCTCACAAAATGCTAACGCGGATAACACCTATGGGCATGGAATTATCAATACCTGGGCTGCTATAAATTATCAACATACCGTTTCTACAAAAAACGAGAATTTTATACCAAATAATATTACCGTGAATAAAGCATTTCCTAACCCTTTTAATCCCTCACTATCAATGACCATAGAATGTTCTACTAAAAATGTAGAAATAACCACGAACGTTTATAATGTCCAGGGACAACTGGTAGAAATACTTCATGATGAAATTTTATCGAATAAAACAATATCTCTATTGTGGAACGCCTCAGCTTATGCTAATGGTATATATTTTATTCGTACGTATTGGGATGGCGGAAACGATATCCAAAAAGTTACACTTTTAAATTAGTATACTCCTCAAAAATTAAATACTTGCCATATCATTAAATATGCTCGAAATTGTAGGTCTATACGTATAATTATACATGAATCGAAAACTTAAATTTCTATTTTTACTCGGTATTGCGTCGGGGCTTTTATGGTCAGAATCGATTGGCTCTGACAAGCAAGGAATACATCCTGTAAACCTAGATGTTTACGATGGTTATGGTTCACTGCTATTACACTGGTCTTTTGCAGATACAATACAGGCAAATGAAATAAATATTTATAAACGTAGGACTGAGGAACAAGATTTTTCTCTTATTTCTAATGTCTCTATTGATGTAGACCGATATTTAGACAAAAGATGTGAGAGCTTGGAACGTTATTTTTATATTGTAGAGATTAAGGATGACCGTGGATATTCATACAAAAGTGATGATATCAGGCCTGCTTTTGGAACTAGTTTGGTTTACTCAGATAACTATGAAAATAATTTATCTAAATCTATTTGGGGATTAATGAGCCAACTAATAAAAGATTCTTTTATAAAGTATTTTCCTGAGATTAAAGATGAAACAAACGATGGAATCGTAAGTCTTCTTTCGAATGATAATATTCATAAGGGTTCTTGGATTGAAAACTTCCCTTTACAATATCTTGCTGATATAAGATTAATCATGGAAAACTCTACTAATATGGTTTTTCAAAATCATATCCTTGAAGAAATGAAATTTTATGAAAAAAAATATCGTAATGAACTTTTATTAACTCCTGAAGAGTGGAACAAGGCAATAAACAATCAGTTTTTTTCAACCAAAGATAAATGGTACTTATTAGTTGACTCATTTCAGAGTTATTCAGATCAGATAGAAAATGTTTCTCCATTGCTGATTTCTGGTGCTGGAGAATATCATAATAATTTAAGAGAGATACTTATTTTTGTGTTTGACCCTGATCAGTTAGGACAGAAAAAGGTTAGCCTTCATCACGATGATGAAAATATTGAGATTGAGATAATTCCTTCGTTGCTTCCAGGTTCTGAAATGCGAATTAAAATACCTAGCTATTGGGAATATGCCCAGCTATTGATTGAAGGTCAGATTGTAGATAAGATTGATTTTATTGCAAACAAAAAAATAATGAAAACATTAGACAAAGATATTATTCCAGTTGAATTCATTAAAGGTATAAAATCATCAAGAGAAAATTCAGATATATGGCTAAATGAAGTTCTTTGGGATCCAAGTACTGCTAAATTATCCTTAGAGGTTGCTGGTATACCCTCTGGTTCTAAGAATTATACTGTTAGTATAAATAATGCTGATTTATGGGAGATTGAACCAGACTATAGTTTTGATATTCAATATTCTGATTCTGTGTTTCACATAGATTTATCCAATTACAATAAGCCAATTATTCTTTATTATGATATGATAGAAGGTAGTAGTCGACATACTATAGAGATGTTTAAACTTCCATCTGCAGATCTTATTAGTCTCCACCGTTTTCCCGATGGAGAAAAATGGAATAATACCAATAAAAACACCTTTGGTTCAGAAAATATAGATCAGAGAAGTTTTTTGGATGCTTCGCTGATTCCTGAGCTTTTTGTTCTCTATCAGAATTATCCAAATCCATTTAATAGTAATACACGTATATCGTTTGATCTTTTACAAGATGCGATACTATCACTTTATGTGACAGATGCAACCGGTCGTGTAAAAACTATTTTTGCTGATAAAGAATTTTATAATAGTGGCAAATATAATTTTGACTGGAATGCAGAAAGTTTTTCAACTGGGGTATACTTTTTTACAATAAATGCTGAGGTAGATGGATATTTGCCTGTCATCTTTAGTCGAAAAATGATATACCTTAAATAACGATTATTTATTATAATATTTTTTATTGGATCCTAGCCATCAGATTAATGCAAAAAGTATATTTAATTTTATTTATTGTATTAATACTTCTTTTTAGTGGTTGCGCATCTCACCCTGTTGTCCACCCGGGTTCACTGAAGAAGGGTGAACAAGTATGGGGCTACTCAGTCGCGGCTGAAAATATATTTCCAGTAATGTGGTTTCGAAAAGGACTAGACCAGGATACAGAACTGGGTTATAGAATTGGATTGCCCATATATGGAACCGGAGTGGATCTAAGCCGTGTGGTAATGAGACAAGAAAACACATGGGATGCAATGAACTTTGCATGGAGCTATAATCCAAACCGTAATTTTGATGTAACCTATTATCGTTTCAAAGAAAGTTCGGGGGGGCTATTAAGTAAACTAAAAAAGAAAAAGAAAAGCTCTAATTCTGTATCTTGGAAAGGAGCGCGGTTTATGTTAATACCTGAGGGTATTACCCCTGATGATAAATCTAGTATGAGGGTTGGATTCTTAAAAGGTGGAAAGATATCAGAGAAATTTGGGTATGAGATTGGGTATTATCATGATTTTAATTCTATGCCACTATCAAAAGTATTTGACTCAAAGTGGAATATTACCGGCAAGAAATGGAAAACATCCACCCGTCTAGATACTGCCTATAATGGAAGGTACACTGATTATGATCCAATGTATCCTGGAAAAGGATCTGGGGCGCCTTCAGAATATTCTAGGGCAACAGGTTTATCTCTTCAGGTCTTCTATTATCTTGGTCGTTATAAGAAAAAATCCTAGTATATAATAATGAGTGAGGTTTCCTTATTTGAGCTATTAAAGGAAGGAGACATTGATAATTGTTATCAATTTTCCGATAAGGCTTCATTAGGTGGTAAAGATTTAGTAGAATATTTAAATACGTTGCTCTATTATTCTGTTTCAATTGATTGGACAAGTGATATAAAAGATCACCCTCTTATTGTTATTAATTCAATAAAGAATATTCTTTCTGATAATCGCAATAAACCCTCAAAAATTTTACTTAATTATTGTCTTGATATTTTAATAAAAGGGACAATTCGCGATGATATAAAATATATAGATGAAATAAAAAATGAGGGTATTGCTTCAACGGTTTTCGTTGGCAATCTAGAAGACTCTCTTCAATCTGGTGACTGGGATAAAGCAAAAATATTAGCAGCAAAAATTTTTTTAGCATCAGATCGTTCTCGAGCGGTGATTGATACAATAGCTGATATTGGATTACAAAATATTGAACATAATGGAGTATTTATTTTTCATTTGTTAAGAGCTTTTCATTTTAAACAAGAAAAGTCTCAAACATGGTCATATGCTTGTTGCCTAATCGAAATTCTAAGATCGAAACCAATCCCTTATCCTCATACTAGAAAAGAATTAAAGCCAAATGAGTTATTTGATCAAATAATAGCTTGTCGCAACCCTGATCTATTAGTGAGTTATATGGCTATGTTTAGAATATGGGACGGTGATTACGTTAGGCAGAATAGTTATAACCGTGAAATTTCCCACTGGCTATCAACAAAGCAGTCTTTATTGAAGAAAATGAAAATAAAAGAGTCCAAAATAGCATCAGATAATGACATGGATAATAATTATATTAAAATTACTGAAAAGATTATTTCTCAAAGAGTTTCTTTTGGACAAATATTAAAAAAAATTACCATTCTTGAGACCATAAGGTATATAACTAAAATAAGGCCTGATAAAAACTTATATTATTATGCTGGTCAATTAATTTCATGAAAATAGGAGAATACAAATTATATAGTATTGAAACCAGTGAGTTTGGTTTAGATGGTGGTGCCATGTTTGGAATAATTCCAAAGGTTCTTTGGGAGAAAGAAGCGCCGCCCGATTCTTTAAACCGCATAGAAATGGTTACGCGATCTCTACTTCTTGTAAGTGAAAGTCATAAAATTTTAATCGATACCGGGAATGGTTCGAAGTGGACAAAAAAATATCTAGATCTGTATAATATTGATCTAAGCAAGTATAACATTAATTCTTCATTAAATAAATATGGGTATACGACTGATGATATAACGGACGTTATATGCACGCACTTACATTTCGATCATGCTGGTGGAAATACTACTTATGATGAAAATAGTGTAATACCCACTTTTTCAAATGCAATTTACTGGATTAGTCATAAGAACTGGGAGCTAGCGAATCATCCTAGTCAAAAAGATAGGGGTAGCTTTATTGAAGATGATTGGGAAGTATTAGGGAAGAATAATATGATCAGGTTGGTAAAAGAACAGTTTTTACCAGGAATAGAAATTCATTTTACTCGAGGTCACACGGATGGGCTAATGCACCCAATTATCTCAGACGGGAGAAAAACACTGTTCTATGGTTCAGATATTTTTCCAACAGCTGCCCATATTCCAATACCTTGGGTAATGTCTTATGACCTTCGTCCTGCTGAGACTGTTAAAGAAAAAGATAGTCTTCTAAAAAAAATGCATAATGAAGAATGGATATTATTTTTTGAACATGATCCAAAGTATCAGGCATGTACGATTAATTTAGAGGGTAAGCATTATTCCATGCATAAGCCGGTGGTTATCAGTGAATGATAATGAAAAAATAGAATCATTGTTTAAGGAAGGCTTAAGCTATTATAGAAGTGGTGAATATTTTGAGGCTCATGAGTCTTGGGAGGATATGTGGTCTGAATATTATTTAGTAGACAGAAGATTTATCCAAGGCCTTATTCAGCTGAGCGTTAGTTTTGTTCATATGGAGAACGGGAACATTAAAGGGGCTAAAAGTTTGCTCAATAAGAGCATCGAAAAATTTGTAGAGTTTAAAGGTGTGCATCGCGGCATTGATGTAAATAATTTATTGGACCAAATAAACCGAGTAAGTGATGCATACGAAAACTTAATTTCTGGTGATAGTTTTGATTGGAAAATCATTCCGCGGATTTAATAAATATGGAAAATATATTACTCTTTATTAAAGATTTTGAACTTGGATCTAAGGTTAGCAGTGTTTGCGTAGATTATGAAAAAAATGTAGAATTTTGTGATGAAAATACTAGCCCGGATGATTTTGTTGAGAAATCTATGCTTGCCGTTATTGATTTGGATGAACCAGTATTTTTTTCGGTTGGATTAGTATCTGAGTTAAAGCGACATGAGATAAAGATTATTGGCACCATGGAAGTGGTCAAAGCAAAAGAATTAAAAAAATTAAAATCTGCAGGCTGTGATATTGTATTGCCTAGATCTAGTCTAGTAAAAAACATACCAAAATTATTGAGTGAACTAATCTCTTGATTGAGACTCTAGTTAGAAAAAAACAGCGAGCATCAAAATCATATTCTTTGTTAAAGAGTGCATATCCAAACGCACAATCGCCACTTTATTATACTGCGCCTCATGAGCTGTTAGTCGCTAATCTTTTATTAGATTATTGTACACGTGAACGTGTCAATTCTGTTACAAAAAAATTATTTAACAAGTACCATTCTCCAATAGATTTTGCTTATTGTAACCTTGATAGCCTAGCAGAAGATATCCATTCTACAGGGAATCAAAATGAAAAAGCTAATAAAATTAAACAAGCATGTTTGATCATCGTTGAGCAGTATAGTGGTGTCGTGCCATCTAGTATTGATGACTTATTGGGCCTTCCAGGTGTAGGAAAAGAAACAGCCAAATGTATTATGGGTGAAATATATAATATCCCTACAATCATGATTGATACCCATATGGTGAGAATAATGAAGCTTTTAGGTTTGACAAGAGGTAATAATCCTAAAATAATTGAGTCAGAAGTTATGGATACTTTTGAAAAAAAGGTTTGGCTGAAATTATTTCATTTGATTAATCACCATGGAAGGGCTGTTTGCACAGAGAGAAAACCGCATTGCAAGGCATGCGTTATAAACAAATTATGTCCATCATCTCACGTTTAGTATTTGTTCTATATTACTAAACCGAAGTAAATTCTGAGTCTTCTATTAGTTGCATAATACAAATATGACCTATCCAATTATTACAAAGAAATATCACTTTTGTTCTTCACATAAATATGGAAATGACAGCTGGTCAGAAAAGAAGAATCTAGAAGTTTTTGGAAAAGATTATAATAATCATGGCCATAACTATATTTTGGAGGTGTCTATTACTGGCCCTATTGATCCTGAATCAGGATGGTTAGTCGACCTTCAAAAGTTAAATAAATTGGTTAAGAAAAAAGTTGTTGATGTTTTAGATCATGCACAGATAGAGATAGATATTGAATGGTTTAAAGATAGACAACCATCATCTGAGAATATACTTATTTGGGCTTGGGGAAAAATCTCACCGGAGATTCAAGAAGGTAAACTACACAGACTAAGACTTGTTGAAACCCATTCGATCTATACTGACTTCTATGGACCAACAGAATAATTTCAAAGATCAACTCTACTTAGTTCTTTCTGGTATTTTTATTGCCTCTCTAGTCACTTGTAATCTAATTGCGAATAAGTTTGTAACTGTTGATCTTGGATTTAAAGTATTCATTGTTTCTGCAGGGATTCTTCCATATCCGTTAACTTTTTTAGTTACGGATTTAATTTCAGAGTTATATGGTCAGAGAAAGGCTAACCTAGTGGTTTTCTCTGGCTTTATTGCTTCATTATTTGTTTTATTGTTTTTGTGGTTAGGTGGGCAGTTTAATTCTATTCCTGATTCATTAGTTAATGATGAAATATATAATTCGGTATTTCAGAATGCTTGGAGACTTATAGCTGCATCTATGATTGCATATTTATTTGCGCAATTTGTAGATGTACGCATTTTTCATTTTTGGAAAAAATTGACAAATGGAAAACATTTGTGGTTGAGAAATAATGGCTCTACAATAGCTTCTCAATTGGTAGATACTACTTTGGTAATATGCATTCTTTTTGTAGGTGTATGGAACACCGACCAAATACTATCAGCGATAATAGATGGCTGGATATTTAAAATGCTTATGGCGCTATTAGACACACCAATAATATACGGTATCATTTATTTGCTAAAAGGGAAGGTAGACATTGCGAAAGATTGATTCAACAAAAGGATAAATAATGAAGAAATATGATAAGATAGCAGATTTAACTAATAAACTTCTGGAAGAAATAGGTGAAGATCCAAAAAGAGAAGGCCTTATCAAAACGCCTTTACGTGTTGCGAAAGCTTGGAAGTTTTTTTCAAACGGATATAAACAAAATCTTGATGATATAATTAATAATGCAATCTTCAACGAAGACAGCAAGGATATGGTGGTGGTGCGCGATGTTGAATTTTTCAGCTTGTGTGAACATCATCTTTTACCTTTTTTTGGTAAAGCCCATGTTGCATATATCCCGGATGGTAAAGTTATAGGACTGTCTAAGATCCCAAGAATTATTGATATGTTTTCAAGAAGGTTACAGGTTCAGGAACGTATGACAAGGCAGATATCAGAGACGGTTAAAGATGTTTTAGAGCCCGTTGGTGTGGCCGTAATTATGGAAGGACAGCATATGTGTATGCAAATGCGTGGAGTAGAAAAACAGAGTAGTTTGGCAACTACTTCATCAATGTTAGGGAAATTTAGAGAGTCGGATAGAACTAGAGCAGAGTTTTTGTCAATCATTGGCTTATGAGGAAATACGATTAAATCAGTCTATGGCAGTTACATACAATATTTTAGATCTAGGTAAGTCACATTATAATGATGCGTGGAAATTACAGAAAAGATTACAGTCTCAGAGAATATCTGGTCAAATTGATGATCAGTTATTATTAGTTGAGCATTTTCCTGTATATACTCTTGGAAAGAACACTCCTAGAGAACATTTGCTGACTAAAGAATCAGACAATATATCAATAATTCAAACTGATAGAGGTGGAGATATCACATTTCATGGACCAGGACAATTAGTAGGATACCCCATTTTGGATTTAAATCAATATAAGCGGAGTATCACTTGGTACATGCGTGAGCTCGAACAATTAATTATTGATGTTCTAAAAGAATATGATATTAATGCTGAGAGGAAGAAGGGTTTAACTGGAGTTTGGGTCAAGGGTAAAAAAATTGCAGCATTAGGTGTTAGAATTAGTAAATGGGTCACGATGCATGGGTTCTCTTTAAATATCAATCCGGACTTAAAATATTATCAGGGTATCATCCCATGTGGGATAAAAGACTATGGTGTTACATCTATGGCTGATCTGTTAGGGAATGATGTCCCGGATATGTCAGAGATAAAGGATACCCTAGTGCAACATTTCATTGCAAAATTTTCTATCTATAAAAACTAATGGCTAGATTAAATGGATTCACAAAGCAACAACTTCTTGATGTCTACAGGATAATGCTTTCCGCCAGGGTATTAGATAATAAAATATTAATTATGTTAAAGCAAAATAAGGGATTTTTTCATATGGGTTGTTCAGGGCATGAGGCAGCTCAAGCCGCTGCTGCTCTAACAATTAATGGAGGCAAAGATTGGTCTTATCCTTATTATCGGGATGGTGCATATACATTAGCTCTGGGCATGACTCCTAGAGATCATTTACTAGCTTTTTTAGGAAAAGAAGCGGATCCCAACTCAGGCGGACGTCAGATGCCAATGCATTATAGTAATAAAAGTCTGAGAATTGTATCACAATCTAGCGCAACGGGGACACAATATCTCCAATCGGTTGGATGTGCACTGACTAGAAAACTAGAAAAAAACAAAGAAGTTGTTTATGTTTCTTCGGGGGAAGGAACAACTAGCCAAGGTGATTTCCATGAGGCGCTTAACTGGGCGTGCATAGAAAAGGCACCTGTTATTTTTCATATACAGGATAATGAGTATGCAATAAGTACGCATAAGTCCGAGCAAACCGCTGGATCTGTTTATTCATTGGCCAGTGGATATGAAAATCTTTCCAGATATGAGGTAGATGGGACAAACTTTTTTGAAACGAACTTGGCATTTAAACAGGCGGTTGAGAGAGCTAGAAGAGGGAAAGGGCCATCAATCATTATCTCGAATGTTGTAAGACTACTGCCTCATTCTAGTTCTGATGATCAAAGAAAATATCGTACTCCTGAAGATCTTGAAAAAGATTTACAAAAAGATCCGATTTTATTGTTCAAGAATAATTGTGTAAATGAAAAAATATTTACTGAGAATGATATAGTTAAAATTGAAAAACAAGTTAATAAGCAAATCGATGAAGATGCTATATGGGCGGAAGACCAAGATCATCCTGATGTAGATACGGCATTAAATTATGTTTACAGTGAAGAAAATACTGGTACAGAAACTAATTTGGTGAGCAAATCTGAAAATATTGTTATGGTAGATGCTATTAATCACGCATTGCATGAGGAGATGGCTAAAAATGAAAAAATGATAATCTATGGGCAAGATATTGCTGATCCCAAAGGAGGTGTTTTTACTGCTACAAAAGGTCTGTCTTCTACATTTGGCAATGAGAGGGTTTTTAATTCTCCTCTAGCAGAATCAAGCATCGTAGGAACTGCGGTCGGGATGGCGGTTGCAGGATATAAGCCTGTAATTGAAATCCAATTTGCAGATTATATCTGGACAGCAATGATGCAGATAAGAAATGAAGTTTCAGTAATGCGCTATAGATCCAATAATGATTGGATCTGTCCTCTAATAATAAGAGTGCCAGTTGGTGGATATATCCATGGAGCCTTATGCCATAGTCAATCTATTGATGGTTATTTTATGCATATGCCTGGTATTTATATTGCTTATCCTTCAAACGCAAAGGATGCAAAAGGTTTATTAAAGATGGCATGCAGGATGAATGATCCAGTAATCTTTATGGAGCACAAAGGGCTCTACCGCCAGCCTTATGCAGCTACTAAAGAGCCAAATGAGGATTATTTACTACCCTTTGGCAAAGCTAATTATGTAGCTCAAGGTGAAGATCTAACAATCATATGTTGGGGAGCCATGGTTCAAAAAAGTATAGAAGCTATCCATGAACTAGGGCTTGGAGATAATTCTGTGGAGGTTGTAGATCTTCGTACTCTTAATCCCATTGATTATGAAACAATAGAGCATTCACTTAGTAAAACAGGTAAGATTTTAGTTGTTTATGAGGATAATTTAACAAACGGACCAGGTTCAGAAATTTGCTCTGTAATCACAGATAAATATTTTGATTTATTAGATGGACCAGTTAGGAGAATTGCTTCAAAAGATAGCCCAATTCCGTATAATTGGTTTTTAGAGGAAAAAGTTTTAATCCAGGTGGAAGATATAGCAAGCGCCATAAATGATTTATTGGAGTATTAGATGGTTGTAGATGTAGTAATGCCCAAAATGGGGGAGAGTATTATGGAGGGAACTATCCTTGAGTGGTATAAGAAAGTTGGTGACTCAATTGAAAAGGATGAAACCCTTTTAGAGATTGGTACGGACAAAGTTGATTCAGAAATCCCATCACCGGCATCTGGTACGATATCTGAAATATTGGCAAATCCAAATGATATTGTAGATGTTGGTAAGGTCATCGCCAAGATTGATACGAATGAAAGCGGTATTCAGGATGACAAAACAGAGAAAGAAGAACCAAAGTCAGCAAAAGATAAAGAAGTAACTATTCCCTCAAAATCATTGTCTTCTCCTAAAAAAGAACCAGAAAAAACTCAGAAAAATATTATAGTTAAGATGTCAGATAATACAAATAGTGCTATCCTTACGCCAGCAGTGATGAAAATTGCAAACCAACAAGGTATCAGCCTGAGTGAGCTTGAACTAATTGATGGAACCGGTGCAAATGGTAGAATTACAAAAAAAGATCTACAAAACTATATTAATACAAATACAGACTCAGATTTTAATCCTACTATAAAGTCTGTTGCAAAGCCAATATCATTACCAAATGTTCAGGGTGGAAAAAAAATTCAGATTGACCATATGAGGAAAATGATCTCAGAACACATGCGCTATAGTCTTGATACATCTGCACATGTATATATAATGAATGAAGTAGATATGACTAATATTGTGCAATATGTTGATGAAAAAGAGGATACATTTTTTGTCGAAGAGAGGTTTAAGCTTACTTACACACCATTTATTATTCTTGCAACCGTAAACGCATTAAAAGAGATGCCTGAAATGAATTCTTCTATTGATGGAGACTCTATTATTTATCATAATAGTATTAATATGGGTATAGCAGTCTCAGTTGATGACGGGTTGATGGTTCCAAGCATATTTAACTGTGATGAAAAAAATCTATTGGGTATTAGCCGCGATCTGAATGCGATGGTTGATCGGACTAGGAAAAAAAGTATAAGCCCAGATGAACTACAGGGATCAACATTCACAATATCTAACTTTGGTGTGTTTGATGCTACTATAGGTACACCTATTATAAATCAGCCTAATGTTGGAATACTTGGAACTGGTGCTATAAAAAAACAGCCAATAGTAATAGAAAGAGATAATTCTGATATAATCGCCATACGCAGTATGATGATGCTTTCGTTAGGCTTTGATCATAGATTAATCGATGGGGCGGGTGGAGCTATTTTTATTGCTAAAGTAAAAGAAAATTTAGAGAAGATGGATTTAAGGGATTTGTTATAGTGTCCGACTTGGTGCCAAAGGAATATAAGCCCAAGGTTAGGCTTCAGATTGGAGCAGGTTATCGATTTGTAAATGGAGTTGTAAATAATTATAACCTAAACACTGTGTGCGAGGAGGCAAACTGTCCAAATATTTATGAATGTTGGAGCAGGGGTACAGCCACCATCATGATTTTAGGAGATGTCTGTACTAGAGCGTGCGGTTTTTGTGCAGTAAAAACAGGTAAACCAACATGGAATGACCCACTAGAGCCATTTCGGACAGCTATGGCAGTGAAAAAAATGAAACTCAGACATGTGGTCATAACCTCAGTTGATAGAGATGATATTAAAAATGATTATGGTACCGCGATATGGAGCAAAACGATACGAGAGATTCATAAACATGTTCCTGATTGTACTGTTGAGGTTCTAACGCCTGATTTTAAAGGAGATAAATCTTTACTAAAAAAAGTATTTAATGCAAAGCCTGAAATATTTAGCCACAATGTCGAATGTGTTGAGCGAATCAGTAAAGTAGTAAGAGCTCAGGCAAATTGGAAAAGAAGCCTTAATGTATTAAGATACTCATCTGATCATGGATTATTGACCAAAACCGGGATAATGGTCGGACTTGGAGAAACATCTGATGAGGTTATTAGGACTATGGAAGAGGTCTATGATGTAGGCGTATCAATCTTTACTATAGGACAGTATTTACAACCTTCAAAAGATCATTTAAAGGTGATGTCATACATCACCAAAGATAAATTTAATCAGTATAAGAATATTGGACTTGAAATAGGTTTTGATATTGTCGAATCAGGACCTCTAGTTCGTAGTTCGTATCATGCAGATGAACAGGCACGGGTAGCAATAAAATAACTAGATAAATATTAGAAGACAGGATGTTAAGCATTTTGTACGCCATTATTGCAGAAAAAATAATTATTAAACACATTTTTATATATAAATTGTTTTGGCATAATGATTGCGATAATAATTAATCATAATTAAAGCAGGAAAAACATGGCAGATAAATTATCTGAAAAAGATATTGAAAATATATCAATAAAGGGTACAGAAGAGTATGCAGTTATGCCCCTTCGGAATACAGTATTATTTCCTCAGCAAGTTATACCAATATATATTGGTCGAGAGAAATCACTGAAACTCATATCTGATCTTGAATCAGAAAAAAGCAAATATATTATTGTTGTTGCTCAAGAAGATGGTTCTATAGAAGATCCGAATCCTGAAGATTTATACTCTTATGGAACGCTAGCAACAGTCCTAAAAGTTTTTGCAATGCCGGATAATAGTAAATCAGCTATTGTACAGGGCATTACTCGTGTGAAAATATTAGACTATATTAATAAAGAACCTTATTTCAAGGCAGCAGTCAGTACAATAAGTGATGATCCTATAAGTGATGAGTTAGAGATTGTCAGTATTGCAGATAACCTTAGAAGAACATTTTCAGATTTGATTAAGGTTGCCCCGAATCTTACGGAAGAGCATACTGGAATGCTTTCTAATATCCAGAAGCCAAATAGGCTTGTAGACAGAGCAGTGTCTCTAATGACATTACCTAATCAAGAAAAACAAGATATTCTTGAAGAGATAAATGTTAAAAAGAGAATCGAGAAAGCTATTTCAATTATTAATAGAGAGATTCAAAGAATAAAACTGGGCGAAGAAATACAAACTGAAGTACATGATGAAATCGCAAAAACACAGAGAGAGTATTATCTCCGTGAGCAGATGAAAGCTATACAAAAAGAATTAGGAGAGGATGAAGGCACTGTTGAGTTAAAAGAACTTGAGGATAGAATAAAAGCTGCGAAAATGCCAGAAGATTCTGAATTGGTTGCAATGAAAGAATTGGACAGACTTTCAAGAATACCAACACAGTCACCTGAATATAATGTATCCAGGACCTATATAGAGTGGATTGCAGATTTACCATGGAGTAAATCATCTAAAGACAGGATAGACGTTAAAAAAGCACTAAAAATTTTAGATGAAGATCATTATGGATTAGAAAAAGTTAAAGAAAGAATAATAGAATACCTTGCGGTTAGAAACTTAAAACAAAAAAGAAATCCCGATGGAAATGTCCGTGGGCCCATATTATGCTTTGGTGGGCCTCCAGGAGTTGGGAAAACTTCACTTGGTAAGTCGATAGCCAGAGCTATGGGAAGAGAATTTATACGATTATCCCTAGGTGGGGTCAGAGATGAAGCAGAGATTAGAGGTCACAGAAGGACCTATATTGGAGCTCTCCCAGGAAGAATCATTCAGAATATTAAAAAAGCCGGAACTAATAATCCGGTATTTATGCTTGATGAAGTTGACAAGCTAGGATCTGATTTTAGAGGAGACCCTTCATCCGCTTTGCTAGAAGTATTAGATCCAGAACAGAATCATTCGTTTAATGATCACTATCTTGAGATTGATTTTGATTTAAGCAAAGTGATGTTTATAGCTACAGCAAATAATTATGGGAATATCCCTCCTGCGTTGCGTGACCGAATGGAGATTCTAGAGTTTTCAGGCTATATCCAAGATGAAAAGGTTCAAATCGCTAAGCGGCATTTAATTCCAAAACAGGTTGAAGAAAACGGTTTAAAAAAGCCGGAAGTCTCCTTAGATGTTAATTCAATAAAAGAACTAATAAGCGCGTATACTAGAGAAGCGGGTGTCCGCCAGCTCGAAAGAGAGATAGCCAATGTTCTGAGGAAAGTTGCGAGAGAGATTGTTGAGACAAAAGTAAAAAAGATTAAAGTAACAAAGACAAAAGTTCACGACTTGTTAGGCGCTTCTAGATTTCATTCAGAGCTTGCGGAAAGGACTACTGAACCGGGAGTTGTGACTGGTTTAGCCTGGACTGCCGCTGGTGGGGATATTTTGTTTATAGAATCAACAAAGATGCAGGGCAAAGGTAAGCTCACTCTAACCGGTCAACTTGGAGATGTTATGAAAGAATCTGCCACTGCAGGTTTAACTTTTGTTAGAGCTCATGCAAATAGTTTTGGTATTGAGCCTAGTTTTAATGAAGAGACGGATATCCATGTCCATGTTCCAGCTGGTGCAATACCAAAAGATGGTCCATCTGCCGGTGTAAGCATGGTGACTTCGCTAGTTTCTCTTATGACCAATACACCAGTAAAAGATAGAGTGGCAATGACCGGTGAAATAACGCTTAGAGGAAATGTTCTTCCTATTGGTGGCGTAAAAGAAAAGGTTACTGCAGCTCATAGAGCGGGGATTAAAGAGGTAATTCTTCCTGATTTGAATCGTAAGGATTTAGAAGATGTTCCAGAGCATGTTTCAAAAGATTTAACCTTCCACTTTGCTAAAGAGATTTGGGATGTTCTAAAGGTTGCTTTGCCAGGAGTAACTAAGAAAAGAAGAAAAATTTCTCAGGTTAAAAAGAATGAAAAGTCTTAATATATAATACTCAATGGGCGTTTAGCTCAGCTGGTCAGAGCGCTGCCCTTACAAGGCAGATGTCGGGAGTTCGAATCTCTCAACGCCCACTCCTCAGAAACCCTCGATTACCCTCGGGGGTTTTGTGTTTATAGATGGTATGTCAAAACGCACATTTATAATCATTGTATGTCATTAATAATCAAATAATGGTAATGTTTTGTATGGTAATCAAGAATAGCCAAAAAATTAAGTATAGTAATATCAATACTTAGAGAGATAATAATGCTCTAAGCACTGCCCTTACAAGGCAGATGTCGAGAGTTCGAATCTCTCAATGCCCACTCTTCAGAAACCCTTGATTATCCGGGGGTTCTGTGTTTCTATAGCTCCACACTTTATAAGTGATTTTTTGTATATTTTGTTATGATTAATATTATTTTCCAATGTTCAA
>ENA-UPTF01000140-UPTF01000140.1-marine-metagenome-genome-assembly--contig:-NODE-140-length-49776-cov-3.343025_pt1 | contig 49776 bp, 48 predicted proteins | sample MGYA00238166_ERZ767019 | MGnify/ENA primary metagenome ERZ767019 (study PRJEB28930, sample SAMN06266391) | marine metagenome | isolation source: Sea water from 250 m depth | place: Atlantic Ocean | study... | reverse complement strand
GCCGTCACCAACTGTGGGTTCTAGGCATATCGCAACAGGGCCGAACAGCCGACTGGATCGACATTTTTGCTGGTACCGGAGCCGAAGGCATACAGGACGGACCTCGGTTGGCGGCAACGCTCTCACAACCGTCAGGGCTCGCAACCGATGGCTCCACGCTATGGTTCACTGACCCCGAAGCGAGCGCCGTTCGATCCGTAGAGTTACACGACGGCGATCAATTAAACACCCTGGTAGGCACCGGTCTGTTCTCCTGGGGTGATTCGGTTGGCGACGCTCAAGCCACCGAGTTGCAACACGCCGTAGGTATTGAATTGGTCGGTGACACCCTTTACGTTGCCGACACCTACAACCATCGAATAAAAGCGATTCGACTCGCCAGCGGAAACTCGGTCATGGTTGCGGGCAATGGGTCTCCCGGATTCATGGACGGATACGGCGAAGAAGCTCAACTCGACGAACCTAGTGGGCTAAGTCTCGCCAATGACATCTTGTATATCGCTGACACAAATAATCACAGGATCCGAACCCTCGACACTCAAACTGGAGAAATCGCGACCCTTGGATTCAGCAATCTGCAGGTTGCTCCACTAATAACGCGTGAAGCAGCGGACGAAACGGTCGTCTTTGCCCGAAAAGTTGTGGCACCAGGAACCCTTAAATTATCTGTAGATTTAGGCCTCCCAGCAGGGTACGAATTCAACGAAGACGGCACATTCGCTCTCGACGTCACCATCGAAAACGCGAGGACGTCGCAGGTAGTCGGCGCAAGCTCCTACCGAGCCCAAGGGCCCCAGATGCCGCGAGCCTTCGACCTGCTTGTAGAAGACGAGCAGAACCTTCGAGTTAGGGCTGATGTAACGGTTTTTTACTGTCCGGCAGAGAACGCAACGTTTTGTCTGCTGCGTCACCTCCAGTTGGAACTCCCCATCAAAATCGATGAGGCTGGAACCAACGAAGTTGTCCTAATGCATCAGCTCCCTTCCGCAGAAGAAATCGATCGCAGCATTGAGAGCGGCAGTGGCTAACGGAAACGGCGGACTTCAAAAAGCGCGGCGCTTCATATGCGCCATTGTCATAACGGTCGGAGTGATCGGCGGGCCGACGCCCTACACATCGTCGAGTGCAGGAGCCGAAGAAACGGTTGAGACGATCGCGCCGGACCCGACGATCGTCGCCGTAGTCGAGGGACCAGGAGGTATCGGATACTGGGTTGTTGCAGCCGACGGCTCGGTAGAAGTCATCGGCACCAGCATTGTTCCACCGCTAGGTGAAGTAGAACCCATAACCGACCGAGTGCGAACCGCATACACGGGTGCTCCAGGGGCATTAGGCATTTGGTTAGAACTTCTTGACGGAGCAAAGATCGCCGTGGGAGACCCCGGACCCAGAATCTTTACGGGACACGACCGCCCGACAGGCTGGCTCGCCGGTCTCGCGGCAAAACAACTCATGAAGGGGAGATGGATCGATGAAATTGACCGAGGATGCGTAACAGAACTTCCTAGAGCGGTTCGGGTTGGCCAACTTCTTCTACCCACGATGAGTGAAAACCAATTCGGAGCCGCAGTTGAAGAGTCACGCGACCATCAAATAGCAGGGATCTTGCTCTCAGGTGGGGCTACCCGATGGATCGGTCGAAGAATAAGCGAGTTGCAAGATTTTGCGGGACGAATCCCACTTCTCATGGCAGCAGACGAAGAAGGTGGTCGAGTGCAACGTCTCCACCATGTCTTACCGAACCTCCCAAGCGCTGCGCGACAAGTAAATGAACGTCTAGAGCTGGTCGCACAACGTGCTGAACGGCACGCAACTCAGATGCTCGAGTTGGGTTTTGACGTCAATTTCGCTCCTGTGCTCGACGTGGGTTCGGGACCAGGCATCGGTGACCGTTCATTCTCAAATGATCCGTCTCTAGTAGCGGAATACGGAATGGCGACGATTGAAGGTTTAAGCGACGGCGGTGTGCTCCCGGTGGTGAAACACTTTCCCGGTCACGGATCGACAAATGGGGACTCCCACTTAGGGCGTTCCGTAGGGCCATCATTGGCTGAGTTACGTGAAAACGACCTCGTGCCATTCCGAGAAGCGATTGCTTCAAAGAAGGTAGCGATCATGGTTGGGCACATTGAGATACCCGATTTAACTGAACAGCTTCCTGCGTCGTTATCGAAGGCCGCCATAGATGGTCTTCTGCGCAACGACTTAGGGTTTGACGGACTGGTCGTAACGGACTCGCTCAACATGCGCTCCATCACTGACCGGTGGGCCGTTGATGAAGCGGTTGTCATGTCCCTGGCAGCCGGCGCTGATCTGATGGTGCTAGGCACGTTGGCTGAAGTCGGTTCGGCATTTGACGCGATTGATCGCGCGGTTTACGAAGGGGTGATACCAGTTGCCCGAGTCGACGACGCAGCCACTAACGTGCTCCGAGCGAAAAACATCAACGCGTGCACTCTGATAGGACGGGTACGCGGAGTGTTGAACACGGTTTACGACTGGTAGAGAGCACGACCTGCGTTGCGCATCAGTCGAAGGTAATAACCGACCTGGTAACTGACCCTGCCTTCATGGCCTCGAAACCCTGGTTGATTTCTTCCAGACTGATACGAGCCGACACCATCTCATCGAGCATCAATCTTCCATCCAGATACATGTCCACAAGGCGAGGCATGTCAGTACGAAACTGATTCGACCCCATGTTCGATCCCTGAATCTTTTTCTCGAACAAGAAATCAACTCCGTGAATTTCGATGTTGGTGCCGATAGGAATCATTCCGATAACCGTTGCAGTGCCTCCGTTGCGCAAGCTTTGGAAAGATTGTTCGGTGGTCTGTTTGAGGCCCACTGCCTCGAAGGACTTATGCACACCGCCACCGGTCATCTCATGAATCGCACCCACTGCGTCAGTGTCTGCCGCGTTCACGGTGTCGGTCGCACCCATTTGTCTAGCGACCTCGAGCTTGGTATCGAGCATGTCAACCGCGATTATTCTGCCGGCACCGGCGATGCGCGCAGCCTGAACTGCAGACAGGCCAATGCCGCCTGCGCCAAACACAGCGACTGTCTCTCCTGGCTCCACCTGGGCGGTACGAAAAACTGCTCCGACGCCAGTCATGACCCCGCATCCAATTAGGGAAGCGCGGTCGAGAGGCATATCTTCCCGAATTTTCACTATCGCGTGCTCGTGCACCAGCATCTGTTCGGCGAATGACGAGAGATTTAGAAACTGCCAAGCGGGAGCACCATCGATGGTTAATCGAGGAGCTTCGTCAGGTCCTCGATTGCACTCCAAATCTTTGCCAGAACACAGGGATAAGCGTCCCTCAATGCAGTACGAACAGTGGCCGCAGAACACAGAAAGACATGTAATGACGTGATCGCCGGGCTGGACATAACTCACGTCAGTTCCAACTGCTTCCACAATTCCTGCGGACTCGTGCCCAAGCACGGCCGGGGTCATGTAGGGATATTTACCCTCCATAAAATGTAAATCGCTGTGACAAAGGCCAGCCGCCGCGGTCTGAATGAGAACTTCGCGCGGTCCCGGTTTATCGATCCCGACTTCGCTTACCTCGAGCTCACCTGGAATTTCGTTAAGAACTGCTGCCTTCACGCCAAATCCTTTCTCCAGAGACCAATGTGACTGCTAGTTCTTGGCCTCATTGAATGAGGAGGCTAGTCCTCTTGCCGTCACCGAGCGAAACCGACCAGCCATGTTGCGGTGCTAAGAGGTACCGATAGATAGAAGATTGTCCACTGGGCGATACATCTCTTCTAAATGCTCGATCTCTTCATTTGAAAGTTCGATACTGCAAGCTTCGACCAATTGATGCAGTTGTTCAACGCGCGATACTCCAACAACAGGCGAAGTGATACCCGGTTTGGAAAGCAACCAAGCAATCGCTATTTGCGCTGGCCGACACCCGCGTCGCTCCGCAAGCGCAATAACACGATCGGCGATTTCGAAATCCATTTCACCCCGGTAAAGAGACTCAGTTCGCGTTCGATCTTGACCTGTCGAACGGTCGGTGGTGCCACCGTCGAGACCTCCTCGGTACGCGCCTGCCAAGATGCCGCGCGCTAGGGGAGACCAGGGTTGAAGAGCAACCCCTGAATTGAGGCAATAAGGGTTCATTTCGCGCTCTTCTTCCCTATATATGAGGTTGTAGTGGTTCTGCATACTGACGAACTCTGCCCAACCGTTGATGCGAGCGGTCAGTTGCAGTTCAGCAAATTGCCAGGCGAACATGGAAGAAGCACCAATGTGAAGAGCTTTGCCAGCAACGACTATGTCGTTGAGCGCTCTAAGGGTCTCTTCAATGGGTGTCACAGCCGCCCCTCTTATGGCGTGTGGGTGGCGGTGAATAATGAGCTGGTCGACGTAATCAAGTCCCAGACGGCGAAGTGAACTGTCGACCCCTTCCACAATGTGTTTCCGCGAGAGCCCCCCTTGGTTTGCTCCAGGACCCATCGGCATCGCAATTTTGGTGTTGATGACGTATTGCTCGCGGGGCACCAATTCACGTAGAAGCTGTCCCACAACTTCCTCGCAAGCCCCGACCCCGTAAATGTCAGCCGTATCAAAATAAAAAAGCCCTGATTCGATAGCAGCCTCAAAGATTGGACGGGCGTCATCGATGCCCAAAGTCCAATCGCCTTGATGGCCTCTTCCCGGTTCACCGAAGTTCATGGTGCCGAGACATAATCGCGGAACGCGTAGACCGGTTTTTGACCCAAGAGTGGTGGTAGCAAGCATGGCTGGTCCTTTATCGACGATCGATGTCGAATTAGATCAATCTGAACGGGTGTCGCTAATTGATAGCGGCAACTACTCTACGGCAACTGGGATCTAAGGCTGGAGGCACATTCGGTGGCTGGACCGGTGCTGTATGAAGAACGCGATGGCGTTGCGATCATCACAATCAACCGACCTGAAAAATTGAACACTTTAACGGCTGAGGTTATTCAGGGAGTAGCTGATGGCATCGGTGACGCCACCCGTGCCATCGACGTCGCGTCAGTAATTTTGAGAGGTGAGGGAAGGAGCATATCTGCGGGTTACGACCTGCAAGAATTCCTAGAAAATTCGGTTCTCGCCGAAGGAGAAATTTGGGATCCCGTAGCCGATTATCAAGCCATGGCTGCCAATGTTCGTCAGTTCATGACGGTGTGGGAGTGCCCTAAACCAGTTATCGCGGAGATTTCAGGTTGGGCTGTTGGAGGAGCCACCGACTTACTACTGTGCGCTGACCTTCTCTTTATGGCTGAGGACGCGAAGATCGGGTACGCGCCAAGTCGAATATATGGGACACCTACCACCATGATGTGGGTACATCGGATCGGCTTGGAACACGCTAAACAATTTTTATTAACCGGACGACCACTCGATGCTGAAACAGCATTTCGGATCGGACTGGTTTCCAATGTGTGCGACCCAGCGGAACTATCGAACGTTGCTGAGGCTGAAGCGCGACGCTTCGTCAACATCCCAGCTAACCAGCTTGCCCTCAACAAGCTTCTTATCAACCAGGCATTCGAGAACATGGGACTCCGAACTTCGCAGATGCTTGGCACTTTTTTCGATGGCATCGCCCGCCACACCCCGGAAGCTCGAGAATGGGCGTCGCAAATAAACGAAGGAAAACTCCGTGACGTTATCGCCGATCGTGATCGCCCGTGGCACGACTACGGTCAGGCTTCCCACGACACCGAATAGGTTCACATCAATCTGCGACTCATTTAGACGGCAAGGTCACCTCGACAACCGGCGGCAAGCGCTCTTCGCCGGAAGCGACGGAATCGACGATTTGTTTCCACGTCATCAGCCAAACGTCCCATAGTGGCCCAATTCGCCATTCATCAATCGGGATAGCGGTCACACTTACGCCGAACTGACGCCATGCGTCTGTACGGACTATGTCGGTTCTCGCTGGACGACTTCCATAGCGATCTGGAACTCCGTATTGAAACAACGGTTCAACAAAAGTGTCGACTAGCCGACCGGCGTTTCGCCGGCTCGGGGTGTTGTTGACAACCGCAGCGTAGTTAACGATCTTTACGCATCCGCTATCGACGACCGCTACGTCGACCTCTTCGGGAAGTTCGGGAAGGAATCGCACACTAACGGCCGGCATTCCAGAAGAGCCCCAGGTCAACGAACGAGTGTCCGGCTTATCCGAACCGGCTGAAGGTTGGAAACGACTAAACCAAGCCTCCTCCCAACTTGGTGCGATCTCGACGCCCCATCGGAGCATCTCCTCAACGAACTGCGGCCAGGGAGTCACGCCTTCGACATTTTCTCGATGGAGGCGTTCAATCGCAACCAAAAAATAGAGACCCATTCTGCTTGACGAAGGATCTGGAATGACAGCCGTTTTCGCATGTTGCGGGTCGACAAGGTCATCAATCTTTGTGGGTGCCTGTAGGGGAATGTCTCCAGGCTCAGGCAACTGATCGACGAGTCGCGGAGCGACGTCGTATTGAGATTTCGATCGATTCAAACAGGCCGCCAACTGACTTACGGGGGTCACCATGTCATCTTGAAGCAACAAGGAAGGGTCGAGTCGATCTATCGCTATTGGTCGATATGGCTCAACTAGCTTTTTTTCGGTAACTCGCCGCCGCTCGAGACTATCGATCCCTAGAACGACATCTGCGATTGGATTAGCAGCGGTTCGTTCAAGCAAGTCAACCATAGTGGTGGTGTTTTTTTCCGTGAAGACGAGTACTTCAATTCCGGTGCGATGCGTGAAGTCATCAATAGCGTCCTGAGGTAAGTGAAACTCTTCGTGAGTCAACAGTCGGATGGTGTCTGCAGTTTGTGTCGCAGGTGCACAGCCGGCGAGGATCAGTATCGCTGAGGCGACTGCTGCATAGACCGAGCCGAAGCGAAGAAAGGCGCTACCCATGGAGGGAAGTGACCACTACCAGAACGACGCCCCGGTGCACCGTGACCGTCGGCTCGTCGACAACTTCATTACTGAGCCCCAGACTGCCGAAAGCAGAAATTTTATCGGTAGCAGCGAGATCCCAACGTAATCCGCGGGTAGATACTTGTGTGTCGTCATCAAGCGCTAGAAGGGTCAACCACGAACCCGTTCCAACTTCTAAATCGAAAGATTTGCCCGGCTTCAAAGCCATTGCGCGGCTCGGCCCACAGTGGGTGACTACGCGCTGGTCAATGTTTTCGCTGTTAGCTAAGAGCATCAATCCGACCAGCAGATGGTCAAGTCTTCCCTCACCGCCAGTGATGATGTCGACGCTTGTCGCTCCGACGGTCCAAGCGAATCTCAACGCGAGGGCAAGATCGCTAGCGTCTTTGTCGTCAGGATGCTTCTCGATGAGTAAATCCGGATCGCTCTCGCGGAGAGTATTTAGGTCGAGGGAATCGAAATCGCCGACAACCACATCTACCGGTAACCCTAAATCTCGAGCGTGCTGGTATCCGACGTCTGCCGCAATGACCAAAGTTGGTGTTGGGCCATCGAGCAGCGATGGAAGGCTGGGACCTCCATCAATCACCCAAGTTCGACTTGGGTCAAGAGAAGCGGCTTCGCTTGGTGACCTAGACATAGACCCATGATTACCTAGAAAAGGGCACAGTTGGCAACGGGTATTGCGCTCGCGACGCTTTCTGCGCAGCAGCGGCCGGTACCTTCGAGGAATGGTGCGCTCATTTCGACGATTTCTACGTCTTCCTTTCCTCCTAGCGATGGTTATCGCGTGCGCCGTTCTGATGACGAACGTTGGTATTGCAATAGCACCACATGGAAAAGAAGCGTTATTTGCCGTGGAACGAGAACGGAGCGACATCGCCTTAAATTTGTCACCGGGAGCTCAACGAACCGAGGTATACGACAGCCAAGGTAAGGAAATCGGGATCTTGCGATACGACATCGATCGCGAACTAGTGAATATAGATCAAGTACCCGCAGAAGTGCTCGCAACCTTATTAGCGGTCGAAGACAACAAGTTCTGGCTACACAACGGTGTAGATATTCGTGCCATTTCGAGAGCCATGATTCAGAACGTTACAAGTGGCGGCATCACCCAAGGCGGTTCAACGATCACCCAACAAATTGTCAAGCTGAGAATTGTCGGGAACGAAAGTTCGATCAGCCGCAAAATCCGAGAAGCAGTGCTTGCAGCTCGACTGGAGGAAGAGTTCACGAAGCAAGAAATTCTCGAGTTTTACCTCAATGAGATCTACTTCGGGAATGGTGCTTATGGCCTTCAGGCAGCTGCAGAAACCTATTTTGGAAAGGATGTCGGGGAACTCGATGTCGGTGACGCAGCGTTCCTCGCCGGACTTGTCAGAAGTCCCGGCATCTATGACGGTTTCAGTGACACAGAGATCGCGGGTAAACGTCGAAGTATGTCCCTTCAGAGCGCAGAAGATGCTGGGATCATCGATAGCGGAGAACGCACTCGGTATGAACAACGTGGTCTCCCGGATCGCAACAGAAGCCCGCAACGAACCGATGAAACTCTCGCTCGGGACTATTTCCTTGACGAAGTGACCGAAGCGTTACTTGGTCATCCCGCGTTGGGAGAGACATACCAGGAAAGGTTCGCAAAGGTATACAACGGAGGCTTACGAGTGTGGACCACATTCGACGCCAAGCTGCAGAGCCATATGGAGGATGCGGTTCGAGAGGTTATAGCTGGAGGTATTGGCGACTTTGAGGTTGCAATGGCGTCGGTAGACCCAGCCACAGGAGCGGTGCGGGCATTCATTGGTGGCCCCGAGTTCGCTGATTTTCAATTCAACCTTGTTACCCAAGGACAACGACAGCCGGGTTCTTCGTTCAAGACGTATGTTCTTGCCGCGGCATTGGAAAAAGCGGGATTGTTTCCGTTTGACACCATCAGCGGGAAAGGACCATGCACATTTCCGAACCCGCCGAATGTCGACTACGAGGTAAGCAATTTCAATGACAGTGATGGAGTAGTGGGGACAGTTCAATTTGCGATATTGAAAAGCTCCAACTGTGGCTTCGTTCGTTTGGGATTGCGTACTGGTTTAGAGAACGTCGTTGAGGTTGCAAACAGGCTCATCGGGCGAGGTCCTGAAAATTCCTTCCGCCCGTATCTGTCCATGTCGTTGGGAGCGCAAGAAGTCACGCCCCTGGAACAAGCGGTGGCGTACGCCGCAATAGCCAATGGCGGCTTACGCATGGAGCCTTACTACATCAGCAAAATCGAAGACGCGTCGGGCTCCGTGCTTTATCAGCATGTCCCCAGAGGGCGTCGGGCGGTCAAATCGACTACAGCGGCATGGGTCACTGAAGCCCTTGCACAAAACGTTGTCGCCGGGACAGGACGCCGAGCCCAACTTGAAAGTGGTCAACCCTCGGCGGGTAAGACTGGTACTGCGCAGGATTTCAGCGACGCATGGTACGTAGGATTTACACCCCATCTAAGCACTTCAGTTTGGATGGGGCACCCTGAAGAAAAAGTGCCGATGATCGACGTCCAAGGTCGAAATGGCACAGGCGGATGGATACCTGCTCGTATTTGGGGGGCCTACATGACCCGCGTTTTAGAAGGGCAAGAAATCTTGACCTGGACTTTGTCACCGCCACCGCCCCAACGAAGTTCTCAGCTCTTGTACTTGCCTGAGGAATTGTGCACAGTCGACATAGATTTAGGTCCAGACCGCGGAGTAATGCCGTTTGATTTGCCCTGTTCGATGGTCGAGGTAGACCTTGACGTTGGAGGTTTCGTCGCACATCGCGAGGCAAACTGTCGCATGACTGAACGGTCATCTACCGGTGTGTATAGAGACGAGTATCTCAATTGTTCGCTGGTACCGGGTCGCAACCCAGTAACCACTACTACTCTGCCCTCAGAAGAAAAAGGTGATGGGACCTGACCGTCGCGTCGCGTGCTAGAACCGGGAGACCTGGAAAGTCAAGATTGAGCACCAAAGAGGGGGCAGCATTGAGTGAGCTTGAGGTTTTGGTGGAACTTCAGGAGTTGGACACTCGACTCTCGCAGCTTTCCCATCGCTACACGACGCTTCCCGAGAAACAGCAAATAGCGGAACTTCAAAACGAAGACCGCCAACTTGGGGATCAACTCGCCACGATACGGGGAGAGCTAGAAGTCCTGGAACAAAGTCAGGCGGATCGCGAAAGGGAAGTCCAGGACTTGGAAGACAAGATTGCGAAATCCACCAGTGCCCTGTATGGAGGAGAGATGACATCGCCGAAAGAGGCGACAGCCCTTCAGAGTGAAATTGACTCCATCTCGCGTCGGCAAGCAGTGCTCGAAGACCAAATTATTGAGTTAATGGAGCAAATTGAGCCGTTCGCTGCAGAAGAGACCCGAATAGCAACGCAACGAAACACTGGCGAAGCCGCGCTCCAAAAACTCGAAGAAAACCTCGCTGCCACCCAAGCTGAGATTGAAGATGAAAGACGGGCGGTGAGCGAAGAAAGAGCGCAGCTTGAAGAACGCGCCGGAACTGACTTGGTCGGGCTTTACAACCAAAATCGTACGAGGATGGGTGACCATACCGCGGTAGGTCGGCTCGTGGGCACGTCGTGTGGAGCCTGCTTCCTGGGGATCTCAGCCGTTGAAATTGATCGGATTCGACGGTTGCCGAATAATGAACCTTCGGAATGTCCGGAGTGCGGCGCACTTCTGGTTCGGTAACGGCCCTCTGATGTTGTTGTGGTTTGTGGGTACAGCGTTGGTAGCGATGTGGTTTACGTTTCGCGACCCCGCCATAGATCACCGGCTCATAATACTGGGCTGTCTTCTGCCTGACGTGATCGACCGGTTGTACGGCAAGGCCTGGCTCTTACACACACTTTCGGCTCCAATTGTGCTCATGGGGACGCTTATGCTCGCCACCATCGGACGCCGCCACTATCGCCGACGCGTCCTCGCTCTTCCGATCGGCGTTTTCTGGCATCTGGTCTTTGACGGCGCGTGGATGAACACTGAACTGTTCTGGTGGCCCGCTACCGGCCTCACTTTCACGAACACAGGGATTCCCGCCGATGGTCGCGCCTTTACGCTGATTCTTTTGTTGGAGTTGTTGGGTCTGGTTGCTCTCTGTTGGACTTGGCGTCGCATGGGATTGACCAATTCCGCTCGCCGTAAGTTGTTCGTCCGAACGGGTCGCTTGGATAGGGCCATAACTGGCCCTCGGGTAAACAGCCCGTAATGCTCTTCATTGTTCGACACGGAAGGACCGTGGCTAACGCACGTGGTCTCTTGCAGGGAAGGGTAGACAACCCCCTTGATGTCGAAGGCCGCAAACAGGCCGACCAGATAGCAAAAGTATTGGGCCCTGTGGATCTGGTGGTTTCGTCGCCACTGCAAAGAGCGATACAAACCGCTGAACTATTAGGGCTAGGTCTTCGGATAGACGAGCGTTGGATTGAACTCGATTACGGCGATTGGGACGAGCGCCCGGTAACTGACATCTCTGCCGAGGAGTGGGCGGCGTGGAGAGCCGACGCGTCTTTTGCTCCCCCCGGGGGTGAATCCCTCATTGAGTTAGACCAACGAGTTGCAGCGGCTTGCGACGAACTGATCCCTCAGGCCGAGGAAAAAAATGTTGCGGTGTTCACGCACGTTTCTCCGATCAAATCAGCCGTTCGGTGGACGTTAGGTGTTTCTGAACAAATCTCCTGGCACTTAAACGTGGGTCAAGCGCAAATAACCAGGGTCGGGATACGAAACGGCCGACCCGTCCTCGTCGCGTTCAACGAGACGACCCATTTAGAAATGAAGGGGCCCGGTTGAAATTACGCGGCCCTGAACTTGCCGTCATCCATCTCGATTACTCGCCCGTCACCCACCATGCGAGCTAGGTGAATCTGAGCAGATCGAAGCTCGACATGAGTGACAAATGTCATTTCGACATGGGGTCGGTAGACGAAGCGACGTTCGGCGCACTCATTCAGTGAACGCGGTTCTCGTAAGTACTCGAGCATGGACAACTCGCGGTTAACGATCACGTTTGCGAAATTGTCAAGCGCCGCGAGGAAGTCATCGCGCCCTGAAATAACCCACTTGTGATGAAAAGTTACGAAATGATCGGCGTCGAGCGTTCGACACTTCTCAATAGACCTCTCGAATTCCTCAAGAGATGACCATTCGTCGAAATAGTAAGGGCCAAAACCCGACAGTTCGATGTCGCCGAGAAAAGCCGTGCGTGCTTGCGGAATTACGAATACACAATGTCCCTTGGTATGCCCCGGAGTATGTACCACTTCAATTTCAACTCCGCCGAGGTCGAAGGATGCGGTATCGCGGAACGTCGAGACGTCGATGCGCGGCGCATAGTGAAAGTCGTCAATAATTTCTTTACGGAATTCCTTTTCAACTTCGGCGGGCATTCCGTACATGGCCATCAGGCCATCCAACGAGGTGAGGCCTCTGTGGTCCGCTTCGTGGCAGTGCACAGGCACATCGTGCAACTGTTTTAACCCGGGTAAATGGTCTTCATGGACGTGGGATAAGAGAACCTGATCTACGACAAAAGGAAGGCCGCGCTCAGCGACAGTCAAGGAGGGATCTATGAGGACGGTTTGGTGCAGGCCTTGAACTAGTAACGAGTTTCCGTGGGGATATTTGCCCCTATCGACGCCTGTCAACACCGTTGCAGCGCCGAGCGTTAGGGCATCAGGCCAATCAAGGTCAGGGGGAAGGTCTCTCACATCCATTGAGAGTACCCGTGGTCACAACCTTGACTTCTAGGAATCGGGTTAGTTGTGGCGGTGAGTCGGCCTGTAGGCGGGATTCTGTCCAGTGACGAAAGTCACTTAGATGACCATCCATCTCAGCGGTCTACCCGGAATCGTGGGGCGGGCTACCTGATTCCTGCTTGACCTTGCTCCGGACGGGGTTTACAAGCCGCGCAGGTCACCCTGCACGCTGGTGCGCTCTTACCGCACCGTTTCAGCCTTGCCTGTGACTAACCGAAACTAGTCCATCGGCGGTCTATTCTCTGTTGCACTTTCCGTCGTCTCGCGACGCCTGGTTGTCTACCAGCGCCCTGCCCTTTGGAGTCCCGACCTTCCTCAATTTGCCTCATCTCTGAAGGTGAGACCAACTGCGGTCATCCAGCCAACTCACCGCCGACACCAACTGTATCGCCGGCTGTCGACACTGACGCGAGAAGCTCTCATTTACTCAAATAATGATCCTCGTTTAGGAGACCAACGACCTCCTAAGACTCCGCCAAGTGTGGCTAGCGAGATCGCTAGTAACGACGCAAATATCAGACCCAACCATGACACTGAACGAATTCCGCGTGCCAATCGGATGCACTGCGTTGCAAGCCCAACTATCACAGCCGGGCTGGCGGTGAGTATTCCGTGAGCGATGTGTGCTCGCGGCGCTCGCCACCCAGCGATGAATCCACCGAGAATTAAGCCGATAGACAACGCTGCCGTTAGAACAAGAGAATTTTCACTGTCTTCGTCTACCAAATTGCCAATGATCAACCCAAGAATCACCACTACGGAAAGTGAGAAAAAGGCCCCAGCCAGCCACGAATTGCGGTCAATTCGTTGACCGAAGAACAAAAACTCCCGACGCAAAGCACATTTCCTTCTATTCGATGAGCGAACGCTTAATTAGTGTGGACAATCCGGTGGTCGATGGGAAAGAATCCTGATTGAGATGAGTATCAGCGAGCCCGTCCGAGAGACAGTCTTACACCGGGAGCGTGGACGCGCGGCCGCTGACGTCTACCAAAGCTCACTTCCGTTCGAGCCGGGCTCAAAGGGATGGCAACAAGTGGCAGCATGCCGCGGGATCGACGCCTCCGTTTTTTTCCCAGACGACGAAGATGACAACGCAGACGTGGCGAAGCGAATCTGTGATCATTGTCCGGTAGCGCAACCGTGTCTGGAGTATGCGATTACAGTGCGCGAAAAAGAAGGTGTTTGGGGTGGTGCGACTCAACGTGAACGGCGAAGCATTATCCGTCGACGTAGACGCGCTGCGGCCCGGCAACGGTCTCAACGTGAACTCGGTTCGCGAAACTGACGAATCAACTGGACGATAGAGTCCGAAGCGTGATCAAGGACAACAAAGCCGTAGAGGATGGCCAGAACTTAGATGCGCACGGCGGATGGTCCGCTGTTCTCAGTGATTTAGTTGCGGGAGTTGACCTAACTCCCGCTGCATCTCGCGCTGCGCTGGGCTCGATACTTCGCGGCGAAGCCTCTGACGCGCAGGTAGCGGGCTTCATAATTGCGTTGGGAATGAAGGGCGGTTCGGTATTAGAACTCACTGGCCTTGTTGAAGCGATGATGGACGCCGCGGCGCCGTTAGACCTTCCGGCGGGAGCGATCGACATTGTTGGAAGTGGGGGAGCGCCTTCGCGACGGAGACACGCGTTGAGTGTGTCGACGATGGCGGCTGTCGTTGCCTCAGCAGCAGGAGCCATTGTGTGTAAACACGGATCAGTGGCGGCGTCGTCGAGCAGCGGATCATTCGACACGCTGGAGGCATTAGGTCTTTCGATCGAGTTGGACGGAGAAGGAGTGGCTCGTTGTGTCGATGAGATCGGTCTCGGTTTCGCTTTTGCCAAGACATTTCATCCGGCGATGAGATTCGTCGGCCCTGTGCGTTCTGAACTTGGCGTCCCAACAACCTTCAACTTTCTTGGCCCCTTGTCACACCCGGGAGGGGTTCGGCGCCAGGTCGTAGGAGTGAGCGACCCAACTATGGCACCCAGGATCGCAGGAGTTTTGGCCGCAAGAGGTAGCGAGCATGCGTTAGTGGTGCACGGAGCTGATCGCCTTGATGAAATCACCACAACTGACCTGACTCGAATTTATGAGGTCCGTGAAGGCGAGGTAATCGGCGACACTGAATTTGATCCTGAATCGGTGGGCATTCGCCGAGTCAATAGGGCAGAAATTCAAGGAGGAAACCCTGAAGAGAATGTTCGGATTATGAAAGAGCTCTTCTCGGGCACCGACACCGGCCCACGAGCTGACATCGTGGCACTCAACGCAGCGGCAGGTCTTGTCGTTGCTGGCATCGTTAATGACATTGCTTCTGGTGTCGATGCGGCCAAGGAGGCCATGACGAATGGCCGTGCGGCTGCCCAAATCTCGGCGGTGGTTGACTTAAGTAACGAGATCGCTGGTTGACCATGGTTATCGGGCAGGCTCTACCCTTTGGGGTTGGGGACATTGTTCGCTTGACTGCTACCTCCGATGAGAGCCGTCGGCATTTAGAGGGGCAGACAGGAACGGTGGTCGCTGTTCAACCAGGTAATCGGTTTGTTATGGCCGCGGTTAAGTTTGAAGATAGTGATCGGCGCTGGACCATGGTCTATGACGTTGACGAATTAGAACTCGTTGAAAGGTATGGGTACGGCGTGAAGTTTCCGGGCCCTCACCAGAGCCCATGATGGCTTAGGAGCCGAGCCTTGTCGGTTGTGTATTTCGCGCCTGAAAATCATCGAGGTCGGGATACCGAGATGACAGTGGTTGGTCACAGTGCAACAGTCGTAACTCGCCGGCTTGTTTACTGAGCCAGCTCGCTACGCACCACAGTTCATCAATTTCACTTTTACTAACGACGTCCTCCGGCAGGTGAAGCGGACCAGCGCTCACCCCGTGTTCACTCCATTGTTCTGCTAGCCGTCCGTCCTCCAGCGTGGTTGCGCCTACGCCAGGTACCTCCACGACGAGACGCCCGGCGGAGCGAATGCTGTCAAGTTTGTATTTGCGCCGAAGAGCAGTCGACAAAGCGGATCCACGTTGACGTATGTCGGCTGCCTCCTCAAATCGTCGCTGAGTTGCTAGCTCGATCATTCGAGCACGAATCGGCTCAAGAAGTCGCTCGGGATAAATGAGCAGAGCCTCTAACAGGTCATTGACGATAGCGTTGTATGACTCCTCACTTATCTCTCCAGAGCACGGACACACGCTCACCCCAATTTGAGCGGCGGCACACGGCCCCTGAGCGGTCCGCTGGGTAACTCGCTGAGTGCAGCGCCGCAACGGAGTCACGCTTTCGATGGCGTCGACGATGTCCTTCGCGGTGCGCCGCGAGGAAACTGGACCAAGATAGAAGGCTCCGTCGTCGCGGAATTCACGGACGATAGAAAGACGCGGAAATCGTTCTCCCAGAGTGAGCTTCACGTATACATATTTCGGCCAATTCTTTGAGCGCCGATTGAACCTTGGACGAAGTTGCTGAATGAGACGAACTTCTAATACTTCTGCCTGCAACGGCGCTTGACACACGGTGTAGTCGATACGACGAGTTTCGCGAAGCAGTTGTTCCACTTTGCGTCGCCGGTCGCTAGAAAAATAGCTTCGAACTCGCGAGCGAAGGTTCGTCGCTTTGCCGACATACAGCACCTCTTCTCGCCCGTCGACAAAGCGGTACACCCCGGGACTCCGCGGAAGACATTCGGTTAGGCGCAGCTTTGTGGCTTGAGGGTGGTGTTGTATTTTGGGAAGTTGTTGGAGATCGTCGAGACCTAAGACGCCCAAGGTAGATGCTTGCTCGAGAAGTAAGTGAAGCAAGTCGGCCGTTGCCAGCGCGTCGTCAAGAGCGCGGTGACTTGGTTGGTGGGTTAATCGCAAACATCTAGCCAACGTGGCGAGTTTGTGATTTGGAACGTCGTCGCGAATCAATCTACGAGCCAGGGCGAGAGTATCGATTTTGTGACCTTTCCAATGAGCTCGTCCAGAACGCCGCAACGCCGCATTGAGAAAGGAGAGGTCGAAGCCGACGTTATGTCCGACAATCACGGAATTCCCCACGAATTCAAGTAGAGATGGGAGAACCTGTTCAATTTTCGGTGCTCGGTAGACCATCGCGCTCGTAATGCCGGTTAGCACTGTGATCTGAGGAGGAATTGTTGTTCCAGGGTCGATGAGTGTCTGAAACGTCCCAAGCTGTTTGCCGTATCGATACTTGACAGCACCAACTTCAGTGATCATGTCGGTATCGCGACGCCCGCCGGTGGTCTCGAAATCAAGAACACAAAATGTGACTTCGTGAAGGGGCGTGCCGAGATCGTCGAGCGATTGCTGGAACACGTATACGAATCTAGCGAACAAATGTTCGATAGGTGTGCCGTGTTGATATGGCGGGTTCGTGATTTATCGGCGACCCCCTATACGTCGCAGCAGGCCCCTCGTGCGCGACTTGGGCGGTGATGTCTCGATAGTTGCAAGGGCCGCAGCGAAGTCAGCTCCGCTCTGAAAGCGCTGTTCGGGATTCTTCGACATCGCCCGGAGGACAATCTCAGCGAGCTCTTCTGACACACCCGCTTCACGCGGATCAGGAGGATCGAGCTTTAGGTGTGCATGCAGAAGCTCGTTGCGTTCTCCGTAGAAAGGAGCGGCACCGACCACGAGTCGGTAAAGAGTCACACCCAAGCTGTAAAGGTCGGTTCGCCCATCGACGGCTTCTCCAACAGCTTGCTCCGGAGCAAGGAACATTGGCGATCCGAAAACTCGACCTTCGGGTGGAGGTGGTCCATCTAGATCGTGAGCGAGGCCAAAATCAAAGAGAACAGCCCGATCCTTTTTGTTGTCCAGCATGATGTTTGAAGGTTTGACGTCCCGGTGCACGACGCGACGATGATGTATGTGGTCGAGCGCCGCGCACACTTGTTGGACGATGGCGATTGCCTGATCCAAATTGATTGCTTTGTGCGACTGAACGTGTTCCCAAACGGTTTCACCTTCGACGGGTTCGATCTCTATGTAGTGAGTGCCAGCGATCACCCCGGCCTGCATCGCCTTCAAAATATTGGGATGTTCGATGCGCGCCATCAGTTCGAACTCTTGCTCGAACAGGCCTCGGATTTCTGCGCGAGCTTCAGCAAATGGGGTTAAAACTTTTAGAGCAACTTCGCGGCCATCGCGCAATTCAGCCCGATACACATGAGCAACGGTTCCACGACCCAGAAGTTCAATGATGGCGTAGGGGCCATATTGGCGACCCACCCAAATATCTGTGTCGTCGCCGAACATCGTTAACCCCGAATTAAAGCGTACCTAGCGTTTCGCTCTTACTTGAGCTTATGAGTGTCCAGTGTCTCACCCCTGATTTACCTTGCCTTTGTATTCACAGGGAGGACAGCGACACATGAATGAAAACATTGTTCACCGCAACCTTGAAGAGAAGGCTCCCGACGCCAACAATTCGATACTCATTGATTGCGCTCTGTGCGAGCTACAGGGCACCGAAGCTTGCGACGACTGTTTGGTCACATATTTGTGCAGATCAGACAACGGCTCAGTGGTCATAGAGTTGTCTGAAGTTCGAGCGCTGCGCACGCTCGGTCAGGCCGGTCTGTTACCGGAGCTGAAATCGCGAGCGCCTGTTGGATTTAACTCTGAGAGGTAGCTTTTCGGTAGATAGTTCTGATCAACAGTTGCGACACGGCGATGGGGTTATGTCTGAACATTTTACGACGTCGGCTCCGAACCTTGAAGAGTTGAGGCAAATCGGCAAAAAGGCGGGATTAGACGACCTAGCGGTCACAGGTGTGGAACCGCTTATCGAAGCACGGCGCGCCATTGAAGACCGAAAAGCTATGGGACTTCACGCGGGTATGACCTTCACCTACGGAAATCCAGTGCGAGCAACTGACCCCTCCCAACTGTTAGAGGGAGCACGCAGCATCCTCGTTGGCATTCGTCGCTATCAACCACCCTTGATGAAGATCGAGCGAAAACGGACAGCGGGGCGCAAGCAAGAAAGTCGCGCTACCGGAGCGGTAGCAGCGTATGTGTCATCCGATGAATATGGCCTACTACAAGACGGCCTGGCAGCGATCGCGACGCGCCTCAAAGGGTCAGGGGCGCGGGCTCAGGTAGTAATGGATGACAACAGGCTTGTGGATCGCGCCGTTGCCAGCAGGTCTGGCCTTGGATGGTTAGCACGCAACACGATGCTGATACATCCCCAACTTGGATCATGGACGGTCATCGGCTCTGTGGTCACAGATGTACTGATTCAACAAGATTCACAAAAGGTTGACGACGAGTGCGGCATATGCACTCGATGCAGTGTCGAATGTCCCACAGGAGCTATCAACAAGTTTGGTGTGTTGGATGCCAACCGATGCCTCGCTTGGCTTCTCCAAGCCAAGGGAATTTTTCCTCGTAGCTTTCGGGTGGCACTGGGTAACCGTCTCTATGGTTGCGATGACTGTCAGTCTGTGTGTCCCAAAAATGAGGGGCCGTATTCGGTAGCTTTGGCTGCGCCCCAAAGGGACTCAGAGGTCGACATTGTCGAATTGCTCGACTCTACAGATGAAGAACTGATTGAAACCTATGGGCACTGGTATATACCGAGGCGTCGTCCTGAATACCTACGTCGCAACGCGCTCGTGGTGCTCGGCAACGTTGGAAGTTCAAGTGACCCAGAGGTTGAACGCGTGCTAAAAGCGTCCCTCGATTCATCTTCACCACTGGTTCGAAGTCACGCGGTTTGGGCAGCGTGTCGCTTAGGAAAAGAGCGTCTTGTCGAGAGCAGGATGCCTGACGGCTTATTAGAAGATGACCCCGATGGGTTTGTCGCCTCGGAACTGGCGGCTTGTGGAATCTCACCAGCGCTGGACATACCGTGAGACGCCATCTGTTGGTCACCAACGATTACCCGCCCAAGGTAGGTGGTATCCAAAATTATCTTTGGGAGTTGTGGCGTCGCCTACCAGCGAACATGGCAACAATCCTTACACCTAGACATCCAGCGGCCGCTTCGTTTGATTCGGCCCAAAATCATCGCATTGTTCGAGATAGTCGCAAAGTGTTGTTACCGACTCGAGCTCTTGCGTCACGGATCACCAAACTTGCCCAAGAGGTAGGCGCTGAACTGGTGGTACTTGACCCAGCGTTGCCGCTAGGACATCTAGGTCCAGCGCTTGACTTGCCATATGCAGTCGTCGTGCATGGAGCAGAAGTGACTGTTCCTCGCCGTTTACCCGTGGCCTCCAATCTGTTGCGTCGCGCTTTACGCGGGGCGGAATTCGTTATCTCCGCGGGTAGTTACCCCGCTAGGGAGGCGTCTAGAGCCGCTGGTCAACCGCTGAAAACGATCGAGGTACCACCAGGAGTGGACCCGACGCGGTTTTGCCCTTCAGATGCCGAAAAACGACGAATGGATCGACTTCGATTCGGGTTGGAGCAAGGACCACTGGTCCTCAGTCTTGGCCGGCTGGTTCCGCGAAAGGGATTCGATCGCACCATTGAAGCAGTCGCTAGTCTGCGAAAGGAGTTGTCCGATATCCAACTCCTCATCGCTGGTTCAGGCCGGGACGCAGGACGCCTAGCGCGAATCGCTCGAAGGTTGGATCTCCCAGTCAAATTTCTCGGCCGCGTTAGTGAATTAGATCTTCCCTCGATCTTTGGGATGTCGGATGTGTTCGTTATGCCGTGTCGAAATCGTTGGGGTGGACTCGAACAAGAAGGCTTCGGCATCGTGTTCCTGGAGGCAGCGTCGTGCGGAGTTCCTCAAGTAGCAGGACTTTCCGGTGGTGCGCACGAGGCCGTGATAGACGGGATCAGTGGTCGCGTTGTAAAAAAACCGAACGATCCTGATCACGTTGCTGATGCGATCCGAGCCATCCTCACCAACCTTGATGAAGCAGACAGGATGTCACAAGAGAGCAGAAACCGTGCCACGAATGAGATGTCGTACGACCTTCTCTCTCGCCGCTTAGAGAAAGCTCTGTCGTGACCGATGTCCGACCAACCAAGAGTGTGATCGAAGGCAAGTATTTACTTGTCGTAGCTTGGCAATCGACGGCCTTGTTGGTTTTGGTTCTTCTATGTGGAGTCATTTGGGTGGACCGTTTCGGCGTTCTGGTAGTGACAATCTCAGCGTTAATGTTCTGCCTCGGCGTTTTACTTCTCGCCCTTGCATTGGCCATAGGACTGCGACGCAGCAGATTCGAACAAGTAAGTGTGGGGAATCTATTTCTCCTTCAAGGATCGCCTCCGCCCGTGGTGCGAAAAGTCTTGATTGGTTCGGTCCTTGCTCAACTCGTAGCCGCATTCGCTGCGGCGGGCGTGCGGATGTACACCGAAGTCGCGTTTGCGGTCCTGGCGCCGACCTTTGGACTAGGACTTGCCGCGGTTTGGGCTAGCCGATATGGGACGTTCCCTTCGCGCTCCTCCGACCCCGTCTGAGAGCTTCAGCGTGGCAGAATGAACTAAGTGATCAGGAGGGAGGCCAGCGATGATTGACAAATTGAAGGTCTCCCGTGTCATCAATGCTGACCCTCAAGACTGCCATGCACTCGTATCAGACGTGGAAAGCTACGGAGAGTGGGTAAGTGACCTTCGTGAGGTCGCTATAGAAAATCGTGATGAACAAGGTCGGGTTACAGAGGCGACCTTTCGAGTAGCAGCAATGGGGAGAAGCGCTACCTATTCGCTGGCATATGATCACTCTGATGCTCCATCGGCGATCCGCTGGGAGTTGGTGACTGGCGACATCGTCAAACGTTTGGATGGTAGTTACCGCTTCGAGAGCGTCCCCAACGAACCCAATCAGACTGAAGTCATTTACGAGTTGGCACTCGAATTAGCTATTCCGCTGCCCGGTTTCGTAAAACGTCGGGCGGAAGGAAGAATCGCGCACGCTGCTCTTGATGATTTACAGGTTCAGCTAGAGGATTAGCTGACTCAACTCCGTTGGGGCGAATCAACTGCTTTTTGCAGGGTTTTCGATCGCTTCAGGTTATTTCTTCAGTGAGGTGTTCCGATCAAGGCGCTAGCCCTCGGTACCCTCAAATATCGTGGAGTTCAGACGCATAAGCAGCTTGCCGCCCTATGTCTTTACAATTATCGATTCGCTGAAAATCGAAAGGCGGCGCGCTGGCGCGGACGTCATCGACCTAGGTTTCGGGAATCCCGACATACCCTCTCCACAAATCGCTGTCGACAAACTGGGCGAAGCGGCTCAGAACGAGAGGAACCACCGGTATTCGGCCAGTCGCGGAATCCCGAAGCTTCGCCAGGCACTAGCGGATCTTTATGAACGCCGGTGGAACGTTTCGCTTGATCCCGATACAGAAGTAATCAACACGATCGGTGCCAAGGAAGGCTTTTCTCATCTGATGTGGACGCTGCTCGCGCCCGGTGACGCATGTTTGGTTCCTGCGCCTTCGTACCCGATCCACATATTCGGTCCGCTGTTCACAGGCGCAAACGTACGCGAAGTTCCGTTGGCCACAAACGAAGATTTTTTTGAAGCACTCGTCGAACGTTTCGAGTATTCGTGGCCTCGCCCTCGTGTCATCGTTCTTTCGTTTCCTCACAATCCGACCACCTCGTGCGTCGACTTGCCGTTTATGCAGCGGCTAGTCGATTTCGCGCGTGAACGCGAGATTGTGCTGGTTCACGATTTTGCGTATGCGGACCTGGGTTTTGACGGGTATCGACCGCCATCAATCCTTCAAGCGGAGGGCGCAAAAGAAGTCGCCGTCGAGTTCTACAGCCTTACGAAGTCGTTCTCCATGGCTGGCTGGAGGGTCGCATTCTGTGTCGGCAACAGCGAAGTTGTCGGCGCCCTCGCGAAACTAAAGAGCTACCTCGACTACGGCACCTTCCAACCGATTCAAATAGCCGCAACGGTCGTTATGAATGAAGAGGTCGACTTTCCGGTAAAGGTAAATCACATTTATCAGTCGCGACGAGACAGCCTCATTCGGGGGCTCGAACGCGTGGGCTGGAATGTAGAGCCTCCCAAGGGAACAATGTTCGTCTGGGCTCCCATTCCCGAGGCGTACCGGGAGATGGGATCAGTTGGATTCTGTACTCATCTCGTTGAGACAACGAACGTCGCACTTTCACCCGGAGTTGGTTTTGGACCAGGGGGCGAAGGTTTTGTCCGGTTCGCGCTCGTCGAAAATGAGCAACGCATCCGTCAGGCAATTACTCAACTTGGCGCGGGTCTCGAAAGGCTCGCATAGTCGAAAAAATCGAATCGGCTATTCAGCGGTCGCCCAGTCTCGGGACCTCGCCAGTGCTCGCAGCCAGTCCTGGTGCAGGGCGTCAGATTCGCTCCGATTATCACGAGGCTCAAAGGACCGATCGAGTCGCCAAGCGGCACTAATTTCTTGGGTGTTGGCCCAAACTCCCTCGGCGAGACCAGCGAGCATCGCCGCACCCTGAGCTGTTGTTTCCGTGACAACGGGTCTCGCCACTCGAACTCCAAGTTGGTCCGCTTGAATTTGAAGGAGGAGGTCCAGCACAGCTGCCCCCCCGTCCACGCGCATTTCGCTTACGGGCATTCCGCCCGCTTGAGCCATCGCATCAACCACGTCACGGGTTTGGAACGCCATAGCCTCTACAACTGCTAGGGCTATCTCCGCCCGCCCGGTACCCCCGGTAATGCCGATAATTGTTCCCCGAGCGCGCGGATCCCACCATGGACTTCCTAAGCCCGCGAATGCTGGTACGAAGAAAACGCCACCAGTGCCGCTTGCGGATTCGGCGAGATGCCCTATTTCGGAGGCATCACTGATGATCTCTAAGCCGTCTCGAAGCCACTGGATTGCGGCACCCGTGACGAAAACGGAGCCCTCTAGAGCGAAAACAGGTCCGTCTCCTAGATCCCAAGCAACCGTTGTCAGTAAACCATCGACCGGCTCAGGACAAGCAGTACCAACGTTCATCAAGACAAACGATCCAGTTCCGTATGTATTTTTAGTCATGCCTGGTTCGAAGCAAGCTTGGCCGAACAGAGCCGATTGTTGATCTCCTGCAACACCGCTAATCGGAATTCCGCGGCCTAGTGCTGTCGTGTCGGCGGTCGTGCCGAAGCGTCCGGAGGATGGCAGAACTTCAGGCAGACTCGTACCAGGGACCCCCAGCAAGTCACAGAGTTCGTCTGCCCAACATCCCTTATTGATGTCGAAGAGAAGTGTTCTGGAAGCGTTCGTTACATCCGTTACGTGGGTTGCGCCTCCAGTCAACTTCCATATAAGCCAACTATCGATGGTGCCAAACGCCAGATCGGGGCCTGATTCCACACCACCGTTCTTCAGCAGCCATTCGATCTTGGTCCCACTGAAGTAGGGGTTAATGACAAGACCTGTGACTTTGCGAATTTGATCTAGTTGCTCGGCTTCTAAGAGCTGCTCGCAACGATCTGAAGTCCTCAGGTCTTGCCAGACAATTGCTCGAGACAAGGGCTCGCTAGAAGCCCTACTCCAGGCCACTATGGTCTCGCGTTGATTGGCGATGCCCACTGCCGCGACGGGTTCTTCAACGGCGGTCATTAGTTCGGAAAGAGTGATTTGGACCGAACGCCATATCTCAGTCGCGTCGTGCTCCACCCATCCAGGTCGAGGATAATGCTGCTCAAATTCTTGGTACGCGAGAGCGACTTGTTCGCCATTGTCATTAAGAGCGAAGGACCTAACACCCGTCGTGCCGGCATCTATGGAGACAACTACTGCCATTGAAACAAGCTATCGTCCCGAGCCGGTGAGCTAATTAGCTGGCGTGAGTGTGTTCTCAGGGCAGAACTCTGCCGGTACCGTTGACCCTGTGAGAATCCTCGTGGTCGGTGCCGGAGAGGTGGGTAGCTACGTGGCGGCGCGGCTATCGCGCGAGGGAAACGACGTGGTGGTCGTGGACGAGTTGCGAGAGCCTCTGATTCGACTGGAACGAGACAACGACATTCTCACAGTGACTGGAGATGCGACCAATCCCAGTACCTTGGTTGAGGCTGAGGCAGAGAAAGCCGAGGTTTTGGTCGCCGTCACACAGAGTTATAAGACGAATTTACTTGTCTGTCTTCAGGCGACACAGGCACGTGGCGAAAATCCGCTGTCAACAGTTGCTCGTATCGACGACCCCGAGTTGCGAGGCCCTGCCGGTCGCAAGATCCGCGATGCGATGGGGGTCGACCTTGTCCTGGATCCGGATGAGCAGACTGCGGGAGCAATACATGAGCTTCTGTCTTATCGAGGTGCAAGCGATCTTTACGAGATGGCAGGTGGAGAGGTTTTGTTGGTCGGTGCGCGACTAGCCGACGACGCACCGGTTGTTGGTCGTTCCATAGGCGAAATCGGCACAGCACACGAGCCTGAATGGGACTTCATCTTCGGTGAAATTGTCCGCGACGCAGAGAGCCACGTGGTTCGCGAGGAGACCGTATTGCAGTCTCATGATCTACTTCGCGTTCTGTGTCTTCGCAGGGGCCGGCGTGAGCTAATGGACTTGCTGGGACTACACCGAACTGAGGTCAAGCGGGTGATGCTCCTCGGTGGCGGCCGAACAGCCGAACTTTTAGCCAAAAGGCTGACTGATCGCGGGGCTGAAGTCGCCATCATTGAACTGCGCAAGGAACGCTGCGAGAGGCTCGCTGAGAATCTAAAGGGATGTTTGATTTTTGAGGGGGACATCACAGACACGGACTTGTTATCTTCGGAGCGAGTCGGCGACTTTGATGCGGTGGTTGCCTCAACGGGACAAGATGACGCCAACGTTCTCGCCTGCCTATATGCCAAGTCGATGGGAGCGCCTGAGACGATCGCCGTGGTGCATCGACTCAGTTTGCTGCCATTACTAGAGCAGGTTGGTATAGACGCGGCGTTGTCGCCTCGCACCGCTAGCGCCAACAGCGTTCTGCGTTACGTTCGTGGGGATGTAGCGGCTGTAGCAACATTCCTCGATGGAGATGTTGAAGTCGTGGAATTCGAAGTTGCGTCCGAAGCGCCCGCAGACGGAACGGCCGTTCGAGATCTCGGTCTTTCCGGCAACGTGCTTCTCGCTGCCATCGTTCGAGATGGCAATGCACAGATAGCGCGAGGCCGAAGCGTGTTGCGCGCCCGAGACCACGTGATCGTATTTGCAAAACCCCATCTTGTGGATGAGGTGAAGCAGGCCTTCGGGTGACGCCTAGGCCTCCGGTGAGAGCTCCGACTTCGGGATTCGCCCAGAGGTTGACCGGAAGACTTTTGTCCTGGATCGCCTCGTTTATTCGAACGCTTTCGAAAGGAAAGATTGAATCAGCTGTTGGAGTGACAGTGGGCGCAGTATGGGTTTTGAGTGCGCCACTATTTTTGATTTGCTCTCTAGCTGACTTCCTAGACGGAGGATCTGATTTTCTACCTTTGTTGTTGACTGGCGCAGCAGTCGAAATCGCGGGACTGTTGGTGGTTCGTCTCTCGAGCTTCCCTCCGAAGCTGCCAATTTCTCGACTGTTCGCGGCAGTTGTTTGCGGTGCTCTTGCCGCTCTGATAGCTGTGACGGCCGCTCACCTGGCGACAGGCGTGGCGCATAATTTGGACGTCGCGCTAGTTGAGGCTGCAGCGACGATTACAGGAACTAACGCATCGACCATCAATCCCGAATTGCTGTCCCTCGGCATGTTGTTGTTTCGTGCTTTAGGCCAATGGCTAGCGGCTGCAGCAATCATCATCGTGCTAGTGCGGGTACTTCCCCACCTGGGAGTCGGGGGCCTAGATGCTGATGGGGGAGTAGCAACCCGTTCAGCGCGGCGGCTCGCTCCCCGAAGCGGCTCAACAATGGCGCGTCTCGTCACCCTTTACATAGCGTTGACGGGTCTTCTGGGGTTCGCCTTTTTGCTGGCAGGAATGCCGTTCAAGGACAGCATCGTGCACGCTCTGACAACTATTTCTTCAGGTGGCTTCTCCAGCCGGTTGGGCTCGATAGGTTCATTCGACTCGGCACCCATCGAATGGGTAGCGATCTTTGGCATGTTCGTGGCAGGTACCAGCCTGCCCTTGATATTTAGAGCGATGCGTCGAGGTGATCTCCATCGCTTCGTTCGCAGCGTTGAGTTCCGTGTCTACGTCGGATTAATAGCTACCGTTACATTCGCCTTACTTGCCTGGTCCGATGGTCTGCCCAGTGCAGCTAGCATCCGGCACGCCATTTTTCATGCCGTCTCTTCTATCTCCACGACGGGTCACATAGCGGGAGATTTCAACGCCATTTCGTTTGGCGGCGAAGCGTTGTTACTGGTCTTGATGATCGTGGGTGGGATGTCAGCATCCGTGGCCGGTGGCTTCAAAGTGATGAGGTTCATGGTCTTGGGTCAATACATTGGAAGGGAGTTACGTCGGAGCGTTCATCCAACAGTCGTGGAGAAAATTCATCTGGGCCGATCTTCTATCGGGGAAACGGCGCTAGCACGAATTATTGGCGAACTCTTCCTGGCGACCATGCTTTTAGTTCCGACTGTCTTAGTGCTCAGCGCTGATGGCTTAGACCTCGAAGGGGCTTTCACCTTTGCGGTTTCGATTATGTCGAACGTAGGAGTGGGATTCGGTGAATTCGGTCCACTCAAGCACCTAGGTTCGGTAGGCGCCTTCGGGCACTTGGTCGCGGCGCTTCTGATGGTAATCGGAAGAATCTCGATCACCCCGGTTCTTGTAGCCATGGGCGGCATAGGCGAACCAGCTCAGTCAGCGATACGACGATGGCGGATGGCTAGGCGCGAGGTGGTCATTCGATGAGACGAATCGCCGTCACTCCCGTTCGTGTAGCAGGCGCTGCTCTAATCGTTGTTGCATCAGCAATGGCCATCTCAGCTATCGTCGCCCTCCTAGATGGTGGCGGTGGTGCCGAAGGACTTTTTTGGTCGGCTGTGATTACGGTGTCCGTCGGGACCGGATTGTTCTTCGGCTCGAACGTGTCCCCCTCAGCTGACTCCGCTCTCGCATTTGCTTCGGTTGCATGGAGTTGGATTGCTGTTTCGTTGGCGGGTGCATTGCCCTTTTTGCTGACAGGGGTAATTCCATGGGTTCGATTGGATGACGCGTTATTCGAGTCCGTTTCAGGCTTCACATGCAGCGGTTCCACAATTTTGTCCGACTTCGGCTTAGTGCCTCAAGGGCTCCTTTTCTTCCGCAGCATGACCCAATGGCTTGGAGGTATGGGACTGGTCGTTTTAGCAGTAGCAGTGCTTCCAGCCTTGGGTATTGGCGGGTTGGAGCTTATTGCCAGCGAAGCTCCGGGCCCCACAGCCGACCGCCTCTCTCTACGGGTGCGGGACACAGCCAGGCGCCTGTGGCTGCTTTATGGCGCCGTCACCTGCGTCGTTGCACTGGTTTTGTTCTCGGTTGGCATGTCAGTCTTCGATGCGGTTACCCATGCCTTTACGACGGTGTCCACCGGCGGCTACTCACCTCATGCGGAATCCATTGCACACTTTGACTCGTTTCCGATTGAGCTAGTCCTCATCGTTGGAATGCTCTACTCCGGGGCCAATTTTTCGCTTCATTGGCATGCGCTTACCCAGGGCATAGGTGCTTATCGCCGCGTTTCTGAGATCCGTTGGTACTTCAGTCTGATCGCTGGTGTTTTCGCAATGCTCTTATGGATAAATCATGGAGAGCTCGAATGGCTTCAGAATCTTAGAGAATCTCTCTTCTATGCCGTTTCGTTAGGTTCGAATACAGGTTTTGGAAACTCGAATTACATTCTGTGGATGCCAGCGGCTCATGTGACGCTTCTGGTTTTGATGTTGGTAGGAGGTATGAGCGGTTCCACGGCAGGTGGGATGAAAGTACTGCGTTTACAAGTGATCTTTCGGTACTCATTTAGGGAGCTGCTTCGAGCCCGTCACCCCAACGCCATTATTCCTATCCGAATGGGTAGCACAACGATTGAAGAGCAGGTTGCAGCGAAAGTCGTCGGCTTCGTGTTGCTTTATTTGGGTCTTATCGTCGCTGGCGGTATCGCCCTATCAGGCCTAGGGGTTGACCCCGTGACAGCCTTTAGTGGATCCGTGTCTGCAATAGGAAACGTTGGTCCTGCGCTTGGTGAGGCTGGCCCGACAAGTAACTATCTCGTGTTCCCAAGGGCTGGGCGCGTGGTTTTGATGGCACTGATGGCGCTGGGCCGGCTGGAAGTGTTCCCGGCGATGCTCATGTTGGTGGCCAGCACGAGAGGAATCGCTCAACTTCGACGGCGCCAGCGATTAACCCACTCGACCTTCAGCCACTAACTACCTGCCGAAGAGAACTGGCGTCAGGGTTGAATAATCTTTGACGGTTAACGGTGCCGGTAGGCGACCCTCCGGGACTTCTTCAATGGTCCCATCGCCATTAGGAAGTTGAACTGGTTCTCCTTCCAAAAAGAAAATTACCCCCTGAGCTCGGTCGACCAGCGCCGACGCGGTGAACACCAGTTGGGCAGTAGCTCGAATTCTTTGCGCCCCCTCGATTTCGAAGAAGGTTTGGTTCAGGTGAATGGAAATTGTGTTGTTTCGCATTAAGGCAACATCAACGATCTCCGTGCCTGCAGGTATCGCCGATACAAGTCCGCGCTCCGCTTCGGTGTCCGTCGGACCCTCTAGGAGATTGTTCAACGGCGCATCGAGAAACACGGGCGGAGGTAGAGGACGTTGGATTTCCATTAATGCGTCGTCCCGCAAAAAATAGACGGGATGCATTGTTGCGTTCGGGGCTAAACGATCCTGGTTCGTCTCAACAATTTCTGAGGGAAAAATATCCTTCGGCACCAAGAGAGTGGTTGGCTCACTATCAGACCCGAGGCCGCAGCCGGTGAGAGTCAGCAAAATCGAGGTTGCGGTTGCTAGAGCGGTCCAAAACAGCCGTTTTTTCATCGCCGGCCAGCCCTAGGAAGAGTGATAACGAAACGCGCTCCTGGTCCTCCATCAGATTTACCTTCGACCCGCGCGCTGCCACCATGTCGCCGAGCATGTTCGTCAACCAGGGCGAGGCCAAGGCCGGCGCCGTCGCCGGTCCCTCGTTTTCTTGCGGTCGCTCCTCGGGTAAATCTTTCAAAGATGAGTGAACGTTCGGAGGGCGGTACCCCTGGGCCTGCGTCCTCCACTGCGACCTCGATATTGCCGCCGTTCGGCGCGACAATTACGCGAGTCGCGCCCCCTCCATACTTTTCAGCGTTACGCATCAAGTTGTCAAACACTTGCGCTAAGCGTCGTTTGTCGCCCATGACAAGTGCACCTCTAGCGGTGCCGATGACCTCGAGAGAAGCGTGACCCTCAGCAATGTCCAGGGTTGCTTTGACCAATTCTTCGATGTTGACGAGGTCGTTCTCCATCGGGCCTGAATCTGATCTTGAAAGATCAAGAAGGTCTTGGACTAGCTGCTCGAATCGAACAACTTCGTCGTTCAAAAGGTCTAGCGCTTGCTTGGTCCGATCCGACAGTTCTTCTCGCCGATGTTGCATCACTTCGATTGATGTTCGAAGTGTCATCAAGGGCGAACGGAGCTCATGACTAACATCAGAAGCGAAACGAGCATCGCGGGTGATGCGACTTTCCATAGCAGCGGCCATGTCGTTGAAGGAATCAACGAGAGCCGCTAGGTCTGGGTCCCGAACTTCCTCCAACCTGGTGTCAAATCGCCCTTGAGCAATGGAAGTAGCGGCGTTAGATATTTCGGTGAGGGGCCTTAGGAGCCCGCCGCTGGCCCACAATCCGATGCCTACCCCAACAAGAACAGTCAGAATGCCCCCGACTAAAAGAATTAGAGCCAAACTCTCCAACGTGTTCTCTACCTCGGCAAGAGGGACCAACTCAAAATAGGCGACCTGCTCTAGAGACGAGGCATCGCCTGGTCGAAGCTGAAGTCCAAAAGCGAGTACTGGTTGATCGTCCAACCGGTAGCGCATCGAGCGTGCATCGGACGCTTCCACGACGACGGCAACTAGTTCGGATGGGAGATCATTAGGAGTGACTGACAACGACGTCCAGATGTCGTCCGTGCGGATGATCGATCGGCTTCCGCTAAGGCTTGGCAATGATTCAAGTAACTGAGTGAGATCGGGGTTCTCAGCGCGTAGTGAACTTTGTACCTGTCGGGCATTCGCGAAGAACTGACGTTGCGAGGATTCTTCGCGTTGACTGAGCATCGATTGTCGAGAGAGCCCGTAAGTGATGACGACAAGGACCAGAGCGGCGACTGTCGCGCCAAGAGTAAATGCTCCGATTACGCGAGTGCGCAGTGGCAAACGGCGCCATGGTAGGCCGTTGTATTTCACAATTACGCTTGAAGTTTGTAGCCCATGCCGCGCACAGTGACTACGTGGCGCGGGTGAGCGGGATCGGTCTCGATCTTTGTTCGCAATCGACGAACGTGCACGTCCACCAGTCGGCCATCGCCGAAGTAGTCGTAACCCCACACCTGTTCCAGTAGATGTTCCCGGCTCAGAACCTTTCCTAGATGGTCAGAGAGTTCACATAGGAGATGAAATTCGGTTTTGGTCAAATGAATTTCGTTCCCACTCTTACGAACTACGCCTTCGTCAGGAACGATGTCGAGATCACCGACCGAGCGGGGCGCGGCGGTCGTATCCTCGGACCTGACCCGGCGCAGAAGCGCGCGAATGCGGGCTGACAATTCCTTGGGGGCGATCGGTTTCGTTACGTAGTCATCTGCACCGGCTTCTAGGCCAGCTACTACGTCATGAGTGTCATCTCTCGCTGTGACCATAATGATTGGGACATCACTGGTTCGCCGAAGGGCTCGACAAACTTCAAAGCCATCTACTCCTGGTAACCCGATATCGACGAGAACGACGTCTGGGACAGTGGATTTGAAGTATTCCAAGGCGTGCTCTCCAGTCTCTGCCTCAAGGACGCTCCAGCCCTCGTCCTCCAGCGCAAACCGCACTGCCGTGCGGATTCGCTGATCGTCCTCAATCGTTAAAATTCGGATGCTCACGTCTTAAATACTGGCCGATGAACAGGGGTATTGGGAGCCAGCAGCGATTTCTGCTTCATTTACGGCTGAGCGAAGTTGCTCCCAGATGACCGGTCCCGAAGCCACGATGCGCTTTGCGAGGGGCTCGTACGCAGCCACACCGCCCGCTGCTCTTACGATTGCAATGCCTGCGGCGACGTCCCACCATTGCACGCCGGTTTCGTAAAAGGCGTCAAGACGTCCGCCGGCGACCGAGCATAGGTCCACAGCGCACGAACCCGCGCGCCGAATGTCACGCACCTGCGGAAGCAACGCGGCAAGAACCAATGCTTGTCGTTTACGCGTTGCGGCGTCGTACGCGAAGCCGGTCCCAAGCAACGCGGTTGACAAGTCAGAACATGAAGTCACTTCGATTCTTTGGTCGTTGTTTGTCGCTTCGTGGCCGATCATTGCTGCGTACAGTTCGTCGTGCGCGGTGTCGTACACCACTCCGATGATGGGCACATCATCGAACTCGACAGCGATGGACACTGAGTAGCTAGGAAAGCCGTATAGGTAGTTGACCGTGCCGTCTAGTGGATCGATAACCCAGCGAAATCCCGAACTGCCTGATACGAGAGCTTCCTCTTCGCCAACTATGGCATCCTCGGGTCGAGCTTTGCTGATGCCAGCGACGATTACTTGTTCGGCGTTGTGATCAACTTGGCTGACCAGGTCCGTAGGCGTTGATTTGAAGTTGATGTGACCCGTCTGTCTTCGTAAATGAACCTCGGCGGCTTGAAGCGAGAGATCGGTAGCGACATCGAGAAGCTCTCGCAGCTCATCAGATGACGGAAATGAATTGTTCAACGTCGTCTTGCCTTTACCGAGGCGGTATCGGCCCATTCCGACATCGCGCGTAGTACCAGTACACACACGACAGCGACGCCCACAGCGGCCATTGTCGAGCCAGTCGCTCCAGCGATGAATACCCAGAAAGTTTGGCGGTCTCCCCACTGCATGCGACCTAGGGAGAACCCCAATAGACCTCCACACAAACTGGCAAGTATCACCGAGGAAAAAGCGAGAGCTCGCGCCAGCACCGAAGGCAGGGCTGTAAAACCTGGCGCATCTGCGAGAGTGGAATCTGACTTCAGGGAAGCCTTTGGTGGGTCGACCACCCAAACATCGTATTCGGATGTCGCGCTTGGGAACGTATCGATGGCAAACTGCCAAGGTGCGAGATTGGGTTGTAGGTGGTGGGATTATTCGCCAGCGCGGTCGCGTGCTAATGGTGCACAATCAGCGGCGCGGCGGTCGAACCGATTGGAGTACCCCTGGGGGAGTCATCGACGAGGGCGAAACGGTCCTGGAGGGACTGACGCGAGAGGTCAAGGAAGAGACTGGTTTGGTTGTCGAGGACTGGAGCGGTCCCGTTTACACAGTTTCAGTGGTAGCTCACGATATGAATTGGACGTTACGCGTGGAGGTCCACTTGGCATCTGGCTACATAGGCGATCTCGACGTTGATGATCCCGACGGCATTGTTACCGCAGCCGAGTGGGTGCCTAAGGCTCAGTTAACTAGTTTGCTTGCTGGCCAACAGCCATGGATGGGGGAACCCTTGCTCGAATACCTGACCGGGGAAGTCCAGGAAGGATATGAATATAGGTATCGAATCGATGGTGCCGATTTAGATGATCTTCGCGTTCAACGGCTCTAAGTTCCGCGGATGAATTCCTCCGAGATGACTCTCTTTGGCGTCAGTTAGTTGGGTTTATGGGTGACCTACCAATCCTTCACATCGATATGGACGCCTTTTATGTCGAAGTTGAACGTCAAGCTGATCCGTCTCTGGTCGGGAAGCCGGTCATCGTTGGGGGAGATTCCGATCGTGGAGTCGTCGCATCAGCAAGCTACGAGGCGCGTTCAAAGGGTGTCAGGTCAGCGATGTCCAGTGTGTTGGCGAAAAAGCTTTGCCCGGATGCTGTGTTCGTGGGTTCGAACTTTGCTCGATATCGTGAAGTTTCGGATCAAGTTCGTGACATCTATTACTCCGTTACCCCCCTTATTGAACCAATTGCCTTAGACGAAGCCTTCCTTGATATCAGTGGAGCGCACAAGCTATTCGGTAGCTCGGAGACCATCGCATGGCAGCTTCGAAATGACATTTATGTGGGGGTGGGCTTGGACTGTTCGGTCGGGGTCGCGCGATCAAAATTGTTGGCCAAGCTTGCCTCGGTGGCGGCGAAACCGATAGCGAGTCGATTAGGAGTGCAACCGGGCAAAGGTGTTTTCGTGGTCTCCCCCGAAGATGAGACCACCTTTTTGCAGGCACATCCCGTCGAAGCTTTGTGGGGCGTTGGTTCTGTGACCTATGCCAGGTTGAAGGCCTTGGGTATTTCTACGGTTGGGGAATTGGCAGCGGTGCCGGAAGAAGCGTTGGTTGAGGCTCTCGGGGCCGCTCACGGATCGCACCTCTCGGAACTTAGTAGGGGGATCGACGACCGCCGCGTGTACCCGGAAAGAAAAAACAAGTCGATTAGCCACGAGGAGACTTTCGCTACCGACGTGTTCGATCGAGGCCGCTTGGTAAGCGAGATCGTCCGACTTTCGGACGCCGTTTCAACTCGAGTGAGGAGAAAAGGATTAGCGGGAAGAACCGTTCATTTGAAAATTAGACGCCCCGATCTGCGGTATCTAACGAGATCTATGACCCTCGGCGAAGCCGTGGACACCCTCCAGGCCATCTCGGACACGGCTATCGAGATGCTAGATCAGCTCGATCTTGTCGAAGGAGTCCGATTGCTCGGAGTGGGTTTGAGTCGGCTTGGACCTCCGGGACCCCAACAGCTATCGCTAATTGGTGAAGAATTAGCTGATCCGGCTTGGGGGCAACTTTCGAAAGCTTTAGACCGCATAAGAGAAAGGTATGGCCAATCCGCCATAAGGCCTGGTGTTATAAGTAATACCGATGAGATCGGCTCTCGATAATGGCGGTGATGTCGATCTGGAGCGTTGCTCGTCCTAGACTGGAGGAATCGACGAACGGAAGACCAAGTGCCGCTCTCTGACGACGAACAGCGCATCCTTCATCAGATAGAGAAGGAGTTTTATGACTCCGATCCCGAGTTCGCCCGGGAAGTAAGCGAGACGACCCTCTATCGGCATGCGCTTCGCAGCATCAAGTGGGCCGTCATAGTCGGTGTAGCCGGCATTATTGGTGTGATTGCTACATTGCAGATTCATTTTGGTCTGGCTTTCGTCGCGTTTCTAGCGATGTTCGTTTGCGCTGTCGTAATCGAGAGAAATTTGCGAAAAATGGGTAAGGCTGGCTTTCAGAAGGTCACCGGTCAAGTTCGCAGTGGCCAAATGCGCGCAAATATTGGTGGGTTGTCTGAACGAATGCGAAATCGCATGCGACGGGACGACCTCTGAGCCAGAGCGTTCGCCCCGATATAGCTCTCGCAATAGATATTGGGGGCACCAAGCTCGCCGCAGGTTTGGTTACGGTTGACGGCAAAGTCCTCGACAAGAACCAAGTCCCCACCCCTACAACTGCCGACAGCGACACTTTGTTGTCGGCAGTATTGACAGTAGCTAGAGAGGTGGCGGGTGACCGCAGTGATGTCACGGTATGTGGGGTCGGCTGCGGAGGCCCGATGACGCGCAACGGTGGCCGAGTGTCCCCACTAAATATCCCGGCGTGGCGCGAGTTCCCACTTCGAAAGCGTCTTTCCGACAGTCTCGGGTTGCACGTAGCCGTTGATAATGATGCTAAGGCCCTAGCGTTAGGGGAAGCCTGGTTTGGTGCGGGAAGAAAGTACTCAAATTTTTTGGCGATGGTCGTTTCGACAGGAATAGGTGGCGGTTTGTTCGTCGATGGGGATCTGCTAGATGGCCTTGCCGGAAATGCGGGTCACATTGGGCACGTAGTTGTGGAGCCGGAAGGGGCTATGTGTGCGTGCGGGTCACGGGGATGTCTTGAAGCTGAGGCTTCTGGACCTTCTATCGGACGCAGGATCGGTGCCCATCCGAGTACCGCGGGCGTCGAGGAAAAACGACGGGCCGGGACGTTAGTGGGACGGGCAGTCGCTTCCGTCGTGAATTTGCTTGATTTGGAGCATGTCCTCGTTGGCGGCTCTGTGGCCCTCGCATTTGGAGACGAGTTCTTTACTGCGGCAAACACGGAACTTTCAGAGCGCTGTCGGTTGGACTTCTCTCGCGGGGTTCAGATTTCACGCGTTGGCCTTGGGGCTGAGGCGCCACTAGTGGGGGCAGCCGCTATTGGTTTTCGCAGTCGCGGTATCGATGCCCGCTAAACGTTGACATGATTAGGATTGCCCACGTGAATGACCAGCGGGGTGCTCTTCGATTGTTGTACACAGCGACACGAGTCGTCGCGGTTAGGCCGAAGTTGTGGTCGAGTGGTATTTCTGTATGGTTCAGGATGGCTCGCTCAGGGTGGTGGTTGCGGGCGCCCTTTCTGCCGATTCCGGCTAAAAAATTTCTGCATTTCCGACTGGTCACCATGTACGGCGGCGATGGTGAGGCAAATGCAGATCGACAGGCGTACGATATAGCTGCCTGGTTGGAATGGTGCCGTTCATGGAGAGCTCTCCGGTTATGAACAAAGACCGAGGACCCGTCCTAGCTGAGCGGACTTTGGTTCTCGATGTGGGGTTTAGACCCTTATCAATCGTCTCTGTGCGACGAGCACTCCTTTTAGTTCTGGCGGATAAGGCTGAAGTTATTCATAAGAGTCAACGGCTGGTGCGCTCCGAAAAACTGCAACTTTCGGCTCCCTCGGTAGCGCGCCTTCGATACCACGTTGGCGCGCCGTATCGGCGGCGTGCGTCACTCCATCGCAAGGCTGTCTTCGCTCGCGATGACTACCTTTGCCAGTACTGTGGCCGCAAGGCGGAGTGCATTGACCATGTCTACCCGCGGAGCAAAGGCGGCGAGCACATCTGGGAAAATGTTGTTGCCTGCTGCCGTACTTGCAACGTTGCCAAGGGCGACACTCTGCCTGAGCATTCAAAGTTTCGCCTGCGAGGCATTCCCCGTGCGCCCGAACCCATAGCGGTCGCGGCTGCTTTACGCAGGGGTGTGCCGCCCGAATGGGATATGTACATCTCGAATCAGTTGTCACTTTCGGCATGATTCCGACCCGAGAGTGGGTTCTAGAGAGGTGGAGCGGCGGGGTAGCAGCGCTCCATAAACGGCCTGTACCCATAGATGGTCGACGGAGGCTGTCCATTCTTGAGTTTGATGAACCAGCGTTCGTGTTGGGTTCAAGAAGTCTCGATCCCGGACTTAACCAACAAACGGTTCGACGTCGGAGCGGAGGGGGAATCGTTTTACTTGATCCAGAAGAGTCAACCTGGATCGACGTTACGCTGCCCCGCAATGACCCCTTGTGGTCTGACGACTTGAATCATTCGTTTCGTTGGTTAGGGGAGACCATAGCGTCGGCTTTTGTCGGGTTAGGTCTTGAGGCGCGCACCCACGAGGGCAAACTATTGGGTGATGACACCTGGTGCTTCGACGCAGTTGGAGCAGGAGAGGTCCTGTGGTGCAATCGTAAATTGGTTGGGATATCTCAACGCAGGACACGGCAGGCAGCTCGGTTCCAGTGTGTTTGGTATCGCCACTTTCACGAGCCGCCAGGGTTCACATCGGATAACTCCAGAGGTGTTGGATGGGCCGATGCCGGTCTAGCGTCCTCAGCGCCAGCGGTTCTTGATTCTGTGCTTTCTGCTGTTATTGAGGTCTAGACCCCATCTCAGCTACACAAAAACTGCATTAAGTGAACATGAAACGCATTGAGTGAGAATAATTGCGACACTGTGTGGCAAATTACACCCTTGTGATTCAGATTTATTGACAGACAGTGGCATAAGTCGCGTGAAATGGCTGGACTTCAGCGTTTAATGACCATAAAGTGTCACAAAGTGGCGCGATAGGGAATGTAGTGGGTGAATAGCTCGCAAGTCTCTTAGCCGCAAAGGTAATTGCCCACAGCAGGTGGGACTAACTCGCGAGGGAAAAAGTGGAAGAACTATTCGTCGGCCAGTTTGAGCATGCGCTCGACGCCAAGGGACGAATTGTGCTGCCAGCATCCTTTCGCCCTTCTTTTGATCAGAGCGGGTTCTTGATCAAAGGAAGTGAGGGTTGTCTGGCGTTGCTTACTCCTGAACGTTTTCAGGACATCGCACAAAACATGGCATCGCGGTCCCAGGAAGGTGACATCCGGCATCGATCGGCGAAACGATCATTCGGGGCAGGTGCCGCGCGTATCTTGCCCGACAAGCAAGGACGAATAGCAGTTCCAGAAGATCTACGGTCTTTCGCTCATCTGGAGAGAGAATGCGTCATTGTCGGTGTCATCGACGAGGTTGAGATTTGGGATCGGAATCGGTGGCAAGAGGTCACTGAAGTAGGGGATTCCTTGCTGGAGTCGCCAGACGAATTTACTGAAACCTCGGACGGTGACCAACAGTGACTTCGACCCACGACGATGTCGCAGCATATTCGCAGGCACGCCTAGGCGCCGAAGCGAATTTCGATCATCTGCCGGTAATGCTTTCTGAAGTCCTCGACGTTTTTGAATCCATAGAGGACGGACTAATCGTCGACGCGACTATAGGTGGCGCGGGTCACGCTCGAGCCTTACTTGAACAAGCGTCGGACCGTCGGCTACTAGGAATTGACCGCGATCCATCAGCTGTCCAAATATCTAGGAGTCGTTTGGCCGAATTTGGCCACCGAGCCCAAGTGCTACATGGAACGTTCGATGAAATTGGCCGAATTATCGACCTTGATGGGCAAGAGCTCAGTGGAGCAGTTTTCGATCTTGGAGTAAGTAGTCACCAACTGGACACTCCATCGCGCGGCTTTTCGTACCGCAACGCGGGTCGGCTCGACATGCGAATGAATCCGAAAGACCCGTTAGAGGCGGAGACGATAGTCAACACCTACAGCAAAGAGGAGTTGACGTTTTTACTACGAACGAATTCCGATGAACGATTTGCCCACCGCATCGCTAATTCCATTATTTCCGCTCGACCAGTCGAGTCAACGCATGAACTTGCCGAAATTGTTCGCCTAGCGGTCCCCGCAGCAGCGCGTCGGACCGGGCGACATCCAGCTATGCGAACTTTTCAAGCCATTCGCATAGCAGTGAACAACGAACTCGCCCATATACAGCCTGCACTAGCTCAAACAATTGAACGACTCAGACCTGGCGGTCGACTGGTCGTTCTTTCTTACCACTCTGGAGAGGACAAAATAGTGAAACACGTTCTGCGCGAAGCCGCCGATGGCGTCTGTGTGTGCCCCTCAAGTTTGCCCTGCGTATGCGGCGCCGAACCCAACGTGAGGCTCCTTCGCCGAAAGGTACTCCGGCCAAGAGCCGAGGAAATCGAGCGAAACCCGAGAGCGGCGAGCGCTCGTTTTCGAGCAGCGGAACGAATTCCTTCAGGAGAGGCCTAGACCCAATGGCCGCCGCCGTCATTGCAGACCTTGCTCTAGCCCCCGAGGTAATCGATATATCAAACGAGCCCAGGGCTTTCATGCGCCAAGGACATCGATCGCTCGGCCACCGGTTGCTGGGGGTGACGGCCCTTTTCGGGCTTGCGACGTTGATGCTTCTCATAGCGCATGCTTTTCTCTATTTGAAGATCAATTCCGGTCACGTAGAACTAGATCGGTTAAACAATGTGATAGCTCAAGAACAAGAGTCGGTTCGCGAACTTCACATCGAATTGCGGTCCCGAAGGGCACCAACGGAAATCGAACGGCTGGCCACTGGTGCGCTGGGAATGGTGCCGGCGAAATCCGCTACCCAAATCGAGGTCCGGCCCGAGCACCTTGAGTCAAGTACTCAACTCGAAACGGTCGCGATTCGACGGCGCTCTAACAGCGATTGGCTGTCAATCGATCAACTTTTAACCGAAGCACTAGCTGTCGCCGCGTCGAACAGCGGTCGCTAGGAAAGGTTCTGTGGGTTCAGTGGCAACGTCTGTTGAAACCCGTTCGGATTCATCCCCGAATTTAACGATTCAGGCCGGGGCCTTCGGTTCCGCAACTGGCGGACCGCGAATGTCTGAACCTAAAGGTCAGGTGGGTTATCGGGCGCGGCGGATCGGCCTTTTGATGTTAGGGACGTCGCTATTTTTGTCGTTAATCACAGTGAGGCTGGCGGACGTCCAGGTACTTAACAGTGAGCAATACATCGGGGGCATCAACTGGCACACCGAAGTGTCTTCGCTTACTGGATCTCGTGGCGCGATTCTTGACAGGGAGAAGTTCCCGCTTGCAATCACAGACACGTTGCCGACGGTGGGAGCTAACCCACGATTCGTGGAAAACCCTTGGGACACGGCCAAGCTAATTGGCCCAATAATTGGCGTCTCACCAGAAACTCTTATTGATGAGCTAACTAGTCGCAGGGCGTACATCCACCTAGCTCGCCAAGTAACGCCCGAGACGGCGGAGAAAATTCGAAATCTTCAGTTGCCTGGTATCGAAATTCGAGACGAAACGGCAAGGCTTTATCCGAATGGTCGAGTCTTCGCGCGAAACATCATCGGTTCGGTAGATAGAGATCAAAATCCGTTAAGCGGGCTCGAGATGCAGTTCGCGACGTTTCTTGCCGGTGAACCGGGGGTCCGCGAGGATTTCGTGAATGCCAGCGGGTCGGTCACGTTGCCCGGGGGTGATCTTTCCTTCGAACCAGCGCGACCAGGCCAAAATCTGGTTACAACTCTCCATACCGGCACCCAATTTTTGACGGAGACCGCCCTCCTGGAAGCAGTTCAGACGAGCGGTTCGCAACGCGGAACTGCAATTGTTTTGGACGTCCCAACGGGCCAAATCCTGGCCCTAGTTGACATCAACCGGTCGGAGAAAACGGGTGAAGCCTACGTCGCCGGCAGTAGCAGCGCATACATATACACGTTCGAACCAGGGTCGGCAGCCAAGGCTTTTACGGTAGCTGCGGCTCTGGAGGAGGACCTTATTTACGCCGGCCAGGTTCTTGACGTTCCTTATCTATACAAATATTCCGACAAAGACTTTAGGGAACCGTACGTTAATGAGGATCGAGAACTGACAGTAGAGGAGATACTTGCCCGGTCGTCCAACATCGGCACGATTCGCATCGCAGAGAAACTTGGTAAAGACCGGCTGTATCACTATCTACGAGCCTTCGGCTTCGGGGAATTCACTAGCGGTCAGACGGACATACCTGCCTGGCCCGGCGAAACGAAAGGAACTCTGCGTTTACCTCAAGACTGGGAGGGAACTGGATTAGCGACCATAGCTTTCGGTCAAGGTATCGCTGTCACTGCGATGCAACTAGCAGCAGCCTTTAACACCATCGCCAACGATGGCAAATACGTGACTCCCTCGTTGATCCTCGGAATAGCTGGTTCCGATGCGGTGATTCATCCCATTGTCAATCAAGATCAGCGACAAGTGATGCGCGCGACCACTGCAGAGAAAATGCGCGACATGCTTGCTGGTGTGGTGAGGGACGGTACCGGACAAAGGGCGGCCGTTGATGGGTATTCGGTTGCTGGCAAGACGGGGACAGCAATGAAGACATGGTCCAACAAAGGCGAAGACGGAGTTGGCTACAGCGATGACTACACCAGCATCTTTGCGGGGTTTGTCCCCGCCGAAAATCCCGCGATCACGATTGTGGTGATTCTCGATGAGCCAGACGAACATCGAGCGGGTCGCACGGCGGCCCCGGTGTTCTCTGAAATAGCAACCGGAGCGTTAAGGACGCTGCGTGTTCCACGAGCGAAGTAGCGGTTGATGAACGGTGCCTCTGTAGCAGAAATTGTCGCCCAGAGTGGCGGCCGATTAATGACGCGTTCAGCAATCGATGTGGATGAAATGAGGCTGTCCAACGTCACCCACGACAGTCGCGCTGTCAAGAACAGTGACCTCTTCGCATGCATCTCGGGCGAAGCACACGATGGACACCTTTATGCAAAGGAGGCGGTGATTGCTGGAGCCACGGCTCTTCTTGTGGAACACGAGTTGGACGCTGACGTTCCACAAATCGTTGTCCCAAATGTGCGAAAAGTCCTAGGTCGAGTGGCCGCCACTGTCTATGGACATCCGTCCAAACGCCTGAAGGTAGTTGGGGTAACAGGGACGTCTGGGAAGACGACAACGATTCATGCGCTTGCGGAGGTATTAAAAAGTTGCGGGTTGGTCGCCACCACCATTGGGACTCTTGATGGGCCCCACACCACCCCCGAGGCACCCGAATTACAGAAATCATTTAGCCAACTTCTAGACACGGGTACTGATTGGGTGTGTATGGAGGTGTCCTCTCATGGACTTGAATTCGGGCGCGTTGAGGGCACCAGTTTTGCTGCTTCGGTTTTCACCAATTTGAGTCCCGAACATCTCGATTTCCACGGAGATATGGATAAGTACTTCAAGGCCAAGAGCGCATTATTTGATGAGAGAAGCAAGACCGCAGTCGTATCTGTGGCAGACGAATGGGGTAGGCGTCTAGCGAGTGAACTCAGTGCATCACGCGAAGTGGTGGAGGTGGAGCCTGATTTGATTCGTCGCCCTCGCATGACAGGGAAGGGTGCTCACTTTGTTTGGCGCGGGAAAGAGATAGAGACGCCTCTCATCGGATATTTCAATTTAACCAACCTGCTGATGGCCGCAGAAACGTTGAACGCTTTAGGTTTTGACCAGGTCGAAATTGCTCGGGGGCTACAACTAGTTAGACCAGTTCGCGGAAGGATGGAACCAGTGCCGGTACCGGGGTCCGACCTTTCCGTTTTGGTCGATTATTCGCACAAACCGGAGGCGCTCTCTGAAGCTCTAAAAGCCGCTCGGGGCATTACTGCAGGCCGAGTTTGGGTTGTGTTTGGAGCAGGGGGCGATCGAGACCGGGACAAACGACCCTTGATGGGCGAAGTAGCTGCTGGGCTCGCTGATGAAGTAATCATTACCTCTGATAATCCGCGCTCGGAAAGTCCAATAGACATCGCGAATGAGATCATGGAGGGAACGCACAGTGGGACGGCGCGTTCGCAGACCATTATTGATCGAGCAGCAGCGATTCATCTCGCAGTCAACGAGGCAAATGCTGGAGATCTAGTTTTAGTGGCCGGCAAAGGTCATGAAACCCACCAGACAATTGGTGATCAACGCCGACCATTCGATGACGTCCTCGTGTGCGAGCAAGCTCTTGTAGAACGTGTAGAGGGTGAGACCCGATGATCGCGCTCCTGATCGCTGCGGGGGTGTCGATGGGGGTAAGCCTTATTGGCACGCGGGTTCTTGTTCCTTGGTTGCAAGCTCGCGGCGTCGGACAACCTATACGTTTAGACGGCCCTGAAGGACATCTCACCAAAGCGGGAACACCCACCATGGGAGGCGTCGTAATCGTTGTCGGAGCAGTAGCGGGCTATCTCGTGAGTCATCTCAGAGCCGAGACGATTGTTACTCGATCGGGAATCGTGCTGATTCTTGCAATTCTTGCTGCGAGCGCTGTCGGCTTGATCGATGATTGGATAAAAGTCAGCAGAGAGCGAAACCTGGGACTCAATAAATCCGCCAAAATTGTTGGGCTCTTGGTAGTGGCGAGCGGCTTCTCAATTTTCGCGATGTACTGGGCGCAGACGAGCCCAGTAATTGCTCTGACAAGGGCCGATCTGCCTGGCATCACCCTGGGTAAAGTCCTATGGGTCCTGTGGGCAGCGGTTCTAGTGATAGCAACCGCTAACGCTGTGAACCTCACCGATGGGCTCGATGGATTGGCCAGTGGTTCCGCGGCAATTGGATTTTCGGCGTTCGTGATAATCGGTTACTGGATCTTCCGGCACCCCGAAATTTACGAAGTTAGTCACGCACTCGATTTAGCGATCGTCGCTGCGGCGATGACCGGAGCTTGCATCGGCTTTCTTTGGTGGAATGCTCCCCCGGCTCGTATTTTCATGGGAGACACAGGCTCGCTGGCTATAGGCACCGCGTTCGCGGGTTTGGCGTTGCTCTTAGAAACCCATCTACTCCTGCCCGTCATTGGAGCGCTCTACGTCCTTGAAACCCTGTCGGTAATTATTCAGATAGGTAGTTATCGCATGTTCGGTCGACGCGTTTTCCGAATGGCCCCTATCCACCACCACTTTGAGTTAGTCGGTTGGCCGGAAACGACGGTCCTGATCCGAATGTGGATTATTAACGGGATCTGTGTGGCGTTCGCGTTAGGAGCGTTTTATGCCGACTTCGTTGGACTGGACCTAGCCGCGATAACAACTCCGCTGACAATTGGACATCTGCTGTGAGTCCCCCTGATCTTTCGAGTGTCCTCGTCGCCGGCTTAGGTATAACTGGACAAGCGGTAGTTAAAGCCTTGAAGGAGCGGAACTCCGAAGTACACGTGGTTGACGATCGGCCGGCATCGGTGCAATCAGTGGCTGCGGATTTAAGCGTGGAAGTGATGGACTCAACATCTAAGAGCGAGTTGCAACGTGCACTTTCAAGCGTTGGGTCGGTGGTGCCAAGTCCGGGAATACCGTCCCACCACCTTCTCTACCAGTTGGCAGATAAGTCCGACACCCAGATCTTGAGCGAACTGGATCTAGCTGCTCTCTGGGATGATCGACCCTGTGTTGCGGTTACTGGGACGAATGGGAAAACGACGGTGACCGAACTCACTACGCAAATGCTCGCGGCCTCAGGGATGCGCGCCGCGGCCGTTGGCAACACAGACACTCCTTTCGTGGCAGCAATTGACGACACAGACAGCAAGTACGAGATCTTCGTCGTCGAAGCCTCATCGTTCCGCTTGGCCAGAGTGCGACGATTCCGTGCCAAGGCCGCCGCATGGCTCAATCTTTCCCACGACCATTTAGATTGGCACGGTAATTTTCAGGCATACGCCAGTGCCAAGTCCAAAATTTGGGAAACGCAAAATCCTGACGACATTGCGGTAGCGCCACACGACGATGATGTGATGAAGCCCTGGATGAAACACATCAACTCGGAGCTGCTGACTTTCGGGCTCGACAAAGGTGATGTGCACTGCACTCAACGAGAACTCATTGCTCATGGCGAACGAGTCCTGAATGTGTCTGAGCTTCGTAGATCCCGACCGCATGATCGACTCAACGCGTGTGCAGCGACGGCCCTTGCGGTGTCCATGAATGCTTCCCTTCAATCGGTTGCCGAAGTGCTCTCGAATTTCGAAGGGCTGGCTCACCGTCTCGAGTTTGTGGCGACGGTGAACGGAGTCCGATTTTTCAACGACAGCAAAGCCACCACTCCACATGCGACGGTCGCCGCGGTAACAGGGTTCGACCAAGTCGTCTTGATCGTAGGAGGGCGCAACAAGGATCTCGACCTTTCCGAATTGAGAGAGATCGCTCCCAGACTGGCTCAAGTGGTGGCAATCGGTGAATCCGCTGAAGTACTGATACGAGTTTTTGAGGGTGTAGTGCCAACTGTCGTGGCAGCGTCCATGAAAGAGGCTGTTGAATACGCCGCGCGGGCAGCGCAAAAATCTGGTGGCGATGTTGTGCTCTCCCCAGCGTGCGCGTCATTTGATTGGTATCGCAACTACAACGAAAGAGGCGACGACTTCAAACAGATCGTGTTTTCCCTTGAGCGAGAGCTGACTCAGCCATGACGGTGCTTTCCAGCCATCGAGAGGGTGGGGTCGGTTCATCTAACGCTTCTGAAGGACCGCCGATGCGCTACGTGGCCATGCTTGCATCGGTTTTGTTGTTGATGCTGACCGGGGTCGTGATGGTTTTATCAGCTTCAAATCCGGCTTTGATCGGTCAAGATGGTGACGCATTCTCTAAGTTCGCTAGACACGCGACATACGTCACCGTGGGCGTTTTTCTACTGCTGTTCTTGGTGGGTCGCGACTACCGGTCCTGGAGACGCATCGCCCCGTTGCTTTTAGGGTCGGCGTTTCTTGCTCTGGTTCTTGTGCTGTTTGTTGGACGCTCGAGCGGCGGTAGTCGCCGTTGGCTCGACCTGGGTTTGTTTATTTTTCAACCCTCGGAAATAGCGAAGTTGGCATTAGTAGTTTCACTCGCATCCTTTCTCGATCAACGTCGCTACTTTCTGGACCGCGTAGATCGCGTTACGGCCCCAGTAGCACTATTCCTGGCCCTTCTCTGTGGGCTGGTTGTTCTACAACCAAAACTCGGAACGGCAGCCATTATGGGCTCTATTGCGTTGGGCATGCTGTGGGCAGCGGGTTTGCCTTTCAGGCATTTGGCGGCGTTGTTGACCTCAGGTTTGTTATTAGGACTGTTCCTGACGTTGGCTTCGCCCTATCGAAGAGGGAGAGTTCTTGGATTTTTCTCGGCCAGCCAGAATAGTGAAGGCTGGGGATGGCAGGCCGACCAGAGCCTGATCAGTCTTGCCAACGGCGGCTTCCGAGGAACAGGACTTTCAGCTGGGCACGCCCAATGGGGATGGGTACCTGAGGCGCATACTGACTTTGTTTTCGCCGTCGTAGGAGAACAGCTTGGCTTCATTGGGTCGTTAGCTGTTGTGATACTGCTTGGAACCATAATTCTTGCCGGCTTTCGAACAGCTCAGATTGCCCCCGATGTTTTCGGGTCACTGCTAGCGGCAGGCATCTCTTTCTGGTTCTTTCTGCAGGTCGTTGTCCATGTGGGCGGTGTGCTTAGGCTCCTTCCCATTACGGGCGTAACGTTGCCATTTATCTCTTATGGCGGAACAGCATTGATAGTGAACGCGGCGGCGGCCGGCTTACTTCTCAACATTGCTCGGCAGTCACGGTGAAACTTAAACAAGCCCGCGGTACCGACCCTTCTCAGGGAGGGTTGATCGTTGCCGGGGGAGGCACCGCTGGACACCTTCTCCCTGGGATAGCTGTGGCGGACGAACTCGTGAAACGGGGTTGGCCGCGCGAAGCAGTGCTTTTCGTAGGTAGTTCTCGAGGAGTCGAAGTAGAGATGGTTCCATCAGCGAGCTATGAATTGGTCGCTCTTAGCGGTCGAGGAATAAACGCGCCTCGGTTTTCTCCCCGAAACCTTCTGAATGTCGCGGGAATTATCTGGGCGATTTTGTGTGGTTTCTGGATAGTGCGACAACGACGTCCTGCGATCGTGTTGTCTTTAGGGGGCTACGCCGCGTTACCGGCGGCAATGGGCGCCTTGCTGTTCAAGGTTCCCTTGGTATTGGCTGAACAAAACGCCTCAGCATCAGCTACGAACCGCCTGCTGACAAAGTTCGCAAAAGCAGCGGCGGTCCCGTGTGCCGGGACCGGATTAAAGAATGAAGTGGTGACTGGCAATCCAGTTCGTGGCGCCGTGCTTCAAGCGGACCGTGAAGGTCGATCCCTCCGGACCGATCTTGGGTGGCCAGAACATGAGCCTGTGGTAGTAGTTTTCGGAGGCTCACTTGGATCCCGTCGAATCAACGAAGCAGTTTGGGAAGCAGCCACACTTGGAGAGTTACCGGTACTCCACCACGTTGTAGGCCGTCGAGATTGGCCCGATCTGCCGTCGACTTTGCCCGCAAATGTGATGGCTTGTGACTATGACGACGATCTCCCCAAGGCTATGGCTGCCGCAGACCTGGTCGTTTGTCGTCCGGGCGGCTCCACAGTGGCAGAAATTGGAGTCTTGGGAGTGCCGGCCGTGCTCGTTCCCCTTCCGAATGCGCCCAACGATCATCAACGCCGAAACGCTCAAAGTCTGGTTGATTCAGGATTAGCGGTGCTGGTGCCAGATGCAGAGTTCGATGGGCAACGTTTTCGTGATGAAATCACGCAAATGCTTTCGAAATTTAGGAGCGAATCGCATCCGGATGTAGCTCGCCGCGCGCGGAGTCTGGGATACCACGATGCGACTGAGAGGGTGGCGGATCTGATTACGAAACATTGCCGGTCGCTCCCCGCGGTGTTGGAACCGAAAGATGAGGGACTTTGAAATCGGTTGACCCATCGCAGTTACCGCTTAGAGACGGCGCAGCTATCCATGTAGTAGGCGCCGGGGGCGCTGGCATGAACGCTATTGGCGCTGTTCTGATCTCCATGGGGTATTCAGTGAGCGGAAGTGACCTCCGTGATTCGGCGGGAGTGCACCGACTTCGCTCTTTGGGAGCGAGAATCGAGATCGGGCACAACTCCGCGAATTTGGGTGATTGCGAAGCTATCTGTAGGTCGACAGCAGTTCCAGACGACAACGTTGAGGTCGTTGCTGCGCTTGAGAGTGGCCGGCCTGTATTTACCCGGGCCCAAATTCTCGCCAAAATTTGCGCGCGAAAACGAACGATCGCAGTTGCCGGCACCCACGGGAAAACGACGACTGCGTCGATGCTGGCACTGGCGCTAATGGGGTCAGGCCTTCACCCCTCTTTCATTGTAGGAGGCGATCTGAATGAGATCGGCTCTGGAGCCGTTTGGGATCAAGACGGCGACTTGTTCGTCGTAGAGGCAGACGAGTCCGATGGCACATTTTTAGAGATCGGTGCTGAATCGGCTGTCATCACTAACGTCGAGGCTGACCATCTTGACTATTTCGGCTCTTTCGAGGCCTTGGTAGCGGCATTTGAATCTTTCATTTCGTCAACCCCAGGACTGCGCATGGTCTGTGTTGATGATGAACACGCGGCGAACATCGCTCAAAGAATCGGTGGTTGCCTCACCTACGGAACTTCGGACGATGCCGACTATCAGATCGTGAATGTTGAAAGCTACCGATATGCGTCGAAATTTAACCTGCAAAGAAAAGGCATCGATTTAGGGGAATGTCTCCTACCCGTGCCCGGTATCCATAATGTGCGAAATGCTTCTGCGGCCTTGAGTATCGCGATCGAACTTGGGGCGAAACCAAATGATGCATTAGCAGCGCTCGGAAAATTTGCTGGGGTGGCGAGAAGATTTGAATTCCGAGGCGAACAAGGTGGCGTTGTCTATGTCGATGATTACGCCCACCTGCCGAGTGAGGTGTCCTCGGCGTTAGGCGCTGCCAAAGCGGGCGAGTGGGGAAGGATAGTTGCCATTTTCCAACCGCATAGGTACAGCCGAACAGCGGAACTTTGGCGAGACTTCGAACATTCCTTCATAGACGCCGACCATCTGGTACTCACTGGGATTTATCCCGCTGGCGAGTCCGCACGACCCGGGATCACCGGTGAGTTGTTACTGCGGGCCGTCTTAGACGCCCACCCGTACGCTTCCGTCACCTACTTACCAGGGCGCGAACAGGTGCCTGACTATTTGTGCTCGATACTCCGTCCCGGGGACTTGTGTCTGACAATGGGCGCAGGCGACTTGACCTCGGTCGCAGATGAAGTCCAACAACGGCGCCCGCCGTCGCCGACATGAGCCCTCAAGCAGAACACCGAGCGGTGGTGGAGGAGGCGAAGGGCCTTCTAGGTGAGCTCGCACAAACCGACGTCAATCTAGGGATGTTGACTACATACCGTGTTGGCGGGAACGCCGCGTTATACGTAGAAGCGCGCAATGAGGAGGATTTGTCACGGATAGCACTAGCGCAACAGACCACCCAGCTCCCCGTGCTAGCCATCGGAAAGGGATCAAATCTACTTGTCGCTGACGCGGGGTTTCGTGGAATCGCGGTCAGCCTCGGGAAACCATTTACTACTAGCGAAATTGATTCAGAATCGGCACTGGTACGTGCGGGTGGGGCTGTTGCATTGCCCGCACTTGCACGCAGGACCGCTCACGCTGGATTAACAGGATTTGAATGGGCGGTTGGCGTCCCAGGTTCCGTCGGAGGGGCAGTTCGAATGAATGCTGGTGGGCATGGAAGGGACATAGCCGCGTCAATCACAGACGTAACAGTTTTCGATTTCTCAACGTCAACCAGTGAACTCTGGGACAAATCTCAGTTGGGTTTTGGGTACAGACAAAGCGCTGTAGAAGCGTCCCAGATAGTGTTAGAAGCCGCTTTTCAACTGGAACGCGATTGCGACGATCAAGCGCAGAACACGATTGATGAAATCGTCCAGTGGCGTCGAGATAACCAACCTGGTGGCCAAAACGCGGGCTCGGTCTTCATGAATCCGGAGTCCGAAACCGCCGGAGAGCTTTTAGATCGGCTCGGACTCAAAGGATTTCGAATCGGCTCTGCACAGATTTCTCCGAAACACGCCAATTTCGTTCAAGCGGACCC
>ENA-UPTF01000139-UPTF01000139.1-marine-metagenome-genome-assembly--contig:-NODE-139-length-49858-cov-4.798236_pt1 | contig 49858 bp, 45 predicted proteins | sample MGYA00238166_ERZ767019 | MGnify/ENA primary metagenome ERZ767019 (study PRJEB28930, sample SAMN06266391) | marine metagenome | isolation source: Sea water from 250 m depth | place: Atlantic Ocean | study... | reverse complement strand
CCCGCCTCCCACCACGACCCTGACCCGGGCGGCGGAGGTTGCGGTCGCCTTGCCGGAGTCTGACGAAGGAGGTGGGGGGACGGGTCTGGCTGTCGGCCTCTCGGCGGCTGTGCTGGCCGTTTTTGGAGTCGGTCTACTGGCCCTCAGGCGCCGAGCCGGTGGGTCCGACGGTCCCGCAGGAGAACCGACGGAAGGCGACGACACAGGCTGATTGCCGCCAAAGCGACCTAGGGCCATTACCCGGCGGTATGACCGAGAGCGGGTATGGACCGAAGAACGTTCTTGCGGAGGGGACTGGCTGCCGCCGCAGGCGCCGGATTATTGATCCGTAGCGAACCTGCCGATGGCGCCCCGGCCCAACCTTGGGCCGGACCCTACGGGTCGATCGAGCGGTCCGACACCCCGGTGAATGCTGGACTCGGCATTTGGCCCGACCGACAACTAGGTGTACGTCGGCCTGTGGGGTTCGTATTTTGCATCATTAGCCCTGCCTTGGGTTACAACGCTTCACGTCTGCGCTGACTCGAAGATGAGGCTGCAGCAGGTGAGAGCACCCTCCGCTTTTGCTAGTTCGGTTGCCGCCACCGGTTGCACGTCGAAGCCCTCCGCCGCGAGGCGTTCTCCGGTCCGCGGAAAGTCAGCTCCGAAGAGAACCGTGTCGCCTACTCGAACGACGTTTGCACCACGGGGTTCCGCCGGATCGACAACGATGCAGGCCTGACCAGAGAAGGCGGACGGATCTACCCAATTGGGGTTAACGAGGAGGGTGTCGTCAGAGACAGCCGTCGCAGACGACTTCAGATGAAGACAGTCCTTAAAGCCAACTCCTGTCACGCGATAGCCGTAGTCGGCAAGAAAGTCCCGCAGCTGCCTCACGGAGTTGACGTTGGTCCGGGTGGAGAGCCCGACGTACACGTCCCTTCCGACTACCAGGACGTCACCGCCGTCCAGGATCGCCGGTGCCGCGATGCGCTGGATTGGGCGATGGGGCTGCAACGCTGCCTCGATAGACGATCGCTCACCTCGCCGTGACAGCGCACCCGGCCTTGTGATGATCGCCACCTCGTCGAGCACGACGGCGATGTCCTCCACGAAGACCGAATCGGGGAACTCCGGTTCCTCAACTAGCCGCTCTATGCAACAACCGAGGTCGGCAAGCACCCGCTCATAGTTCGCATGCTGAGCCCTGGCCAGGTCAAGGTTGATCGGCTCACGTTCGAGGTGGGTCAGTTCGCATTCACTGATGCTCGAACTAACACCCCTAGTGACAGCCACTCTGATACCCACCTACACACCCCCTTCGCTACCCAAAGTCCCGGATCCTTCTGGCTGCAATCCCATGATGTTGTCCTAAATGGAACCACCATGTTTCACTCGGAAGGCGACCTCAACGGCCCGGACTCTCGGAGTCCGGTGGGAAGAGACCGGGCCAGGTTGGCTGATCCGACGGCAGCCGCCGCAGCGAGAAGAAGCGGGAGAGCGTAGCTCCCGGTTGCCTCAAACAGCAGACCAGCGCCGATTGGGCCGACGAGGCCAGCTGTGCCCCAGGCGGTGAACATCCATCCGTAAGCGGCCGGATAACGATTCTCACCAAAGAGTTTGTTGACAGCGAACGGGTAGACGGCGATTACCGCGCCATAGGTAAAGGCGATACCGGCCACGGCGGCGAGGGCCGCCAAGCCATGGCCGGTCGATGCCCCCAACAAGAGAGCCGCGACGGACCCGAAGGGAAGGCCGACCAGTAATCGTCGTAGTTGAGACCGATCGGCAACGAGGGCGATCCAGACTCCGCCGACAGCGCAGGTAAAGCCGGCAACAGCGACGGCGGCACCGTCTGGTCCATCGGCCTCCTGCACGACGGCCGCCGCATGGCCAAGGGCTGTCAGCCCGGCCAGCACAGCCAGGCCGTAGGCGGCCCAGAGGCGGCCCACCAGCCTGCGGTCATCTTCGGACAGGGTCCGACCGGTACCGCCGGCTGTGGACCGGACACCTCCGACAAGGAGAGCGGAGACCAAGCCAGTGCCGAGTATTAATCCGGCCAGCAGACGCAAGCCGCCTTCCGGACCGGCTGAGTCGATACGCGCCTCGAGGACGACGGCGGCCGTTGCCGCGCCGAGGGCATAAGCCGCGGTGACCAGACCCAGAGCCCAGCCCCGCCGGTCAGGCGTCGCCTCAGCTGATCGCTGAAGAGCGAAGGCGTAGCCCAGCCCATTGGCGCCGCCGAAAACGACTCCGTAGCCGACGACCAGGCCAGTGAGGGACGACGCTTCGGCAGCCAGTAGGAGGCCGCCGGCCGCACCGACAGCAGCAATCGTGGCAACGAGCGCTCCGGGGAGGTGCCGAAACAGGGGGTGCCCGACTAGGACGACCACAGTGAGGCAGGCCAGGGCCACTGAGTAAACGGCGCTCATTGCCCCCCGGCCCACGTCGAGGTTGGTCTCGAGTGGCATCACGAACAGGCTCCAGGCGTGGATGGTGCCAAGGGCTCCGCTGAGGAACACGCAACCGGTCAGCGGGCGGACTCCGGAGGGCACGGGGGGAACGCTAACGGGAGTCCAGACCGGAGCCGGGAGCCTGTTCTGGCCGCCAGTCAGCAGTATGTGGTGAGATGGCCACACGGCGGTGACCTCCGCCGAACACGGCGTAAGGGGAATGAACGATGCCGCACTACCTGATTCAAGGTTCTTATACAGCAGATGGCGCCCAGGGCCTTCTGGCCGAGGGGGGAACCGCCCGTATTACCGAGGCCACCGGGCTGATCGAGGCCCTCGGTGGCACGTTGGAATGTCTCTACTTCATCTGGGGAACCGACGACATCATTGGGGTAACCGAGATGCCCGACGACGCCTCGGCAGCCGCCGCAAGCCTGGCCGTGTCAGCCAGCGGCAAGGTGGGAGTTCGGATCACGCCCCTTATTTCTCCGAGCGAGATCGACGCCGCAGCCGACAAGGCAGGAGAGTTGTCTTACCGACCCCCGGGGGGCTGAACCGCCGAGTGTGAGTTGCGGTTAGTCAGCGCCAGCTGGGTCACCAGGAAAGGATCCGGGTCAGCTCGTCCGGGCAATCGAACAGAGACTGGCTCAGGGAGCGAGGCGGTTTCGGTTGACTTCTAGGCGCAGGACATCTGGACGGCCGTAGTGGCCGACAGGGTCGAAATTCTGTCGGTGGCGACGGACGTCAGCCAGGTCCAGGTCGGCCCACACGATGCCCTGCTCGTCGTGGACCGGTTCAACAATCCATTCTCCATCCGGACCGGCAATGCAAGTCCCGCCGTTGTGGTACCGCTCACCGTCCGGCAACTGGTCCTTTAGTGGGAAATCGTCCGGCAGGTCCTCTGAGCAATAGGGGGCTCCGACGCTGACCACGAACAGCCTTCCCTCGCGGGCGATGAAGCGGGTGATGTCCCGGGTCAGGCCGACCGAACCAGGCCAGGCCGCAACGTGAACCTCTGAGCCGGCGCCGTACATGGCCGTCCGGGCGAGCGGCATCCAGTTCTCCCAGCAGTTGAGGCCGGTGATCGTGGCGCCCCGATGCCGATGGGCTACAAGGCCAGCGCCATCACCGTCGGCCCACACCAGTCGCTCACCGTAGGTGGGCTTGAGCTTTCGGTGGACCCCAACCACCCCCTCGACAGGGTCGATGGCCACCAGCGAGCAGTAGATAGATCCCCCCGACATCGAACGCTCCACTATGCCCACGTAGGCAAACGCATCGGCCTCCCGGACGGCTTCGACCACGGTGGCGAACTCGGGGCCGTTCACCTCCACTGCTTGGTCTACATAGCGGGCGTAGGCCTCCTGCTGGTCTGGGTCCTCCCAGGCCGAAGCATTCGTCCGATCAACCCAGACCGGGTAGCCGGGAACGAAGACCTCCGGGAAGGCCACCAGGTCGGCGTTTCCAGCGCCGGCCTCGGCGATCCGGTCTACGACCAGCCCGATAGAGGCCGACCGGTCAAGGAAGGCAGGTGAGACCTGGACAGCAGCGACACGCACAAGCCCAGTCTGCGGCAGGAGGCACCGTCGAGGCCTTGTCGGGCCTACCGGGACTCGACAAATTCCCGATTGGGGGAACTGAACTCCATGACGTCATCGGCAATGGCTTCTCGGCGAATCATCTTCACGTCCCGGCTGTAGTCCTGGGTGTGGAGCCACGGGGCGCGGTCTCCCTGACGAGGGAGGAGGTGCAAGGTGCGTTTCATGTACCCGGCTGGGAAGCCGTCGATCCAGGGACGTTGCGGCATGTCAAGGTCCGAGGGGCGTAGACGAGGCGTGCAGGTGGTAGCTCCCACGTCGGCCATATGGCTTAGTAGCCGACAGACGTACTCCGCCGTTAGGTCAGCCTTCAGGGTCCACGAGGCGTTGACATACCCGAAAGTAGACACGAGGTTCGGAACGTCGGAGTAGGCGAGCCCCTTGTAGGTCCAAGAGCGGGCGAAATCGACCGGTTCGCCGTCGACTTCGAAGCCGATCTCGCCCAGGGTGACCAAGTTCAGACCAGTGGCCGTCACGATGACGTCGGCCTCCAACTCGGCGCCGGACCGCAGCCGGATGCCCGCCTCGGTGAACGTGTCGATGTGGTCAGTGACCACAGAGGCACTTCCCGACCGGATGGACCCGAACAGGTCCCCGTCCGGGAGGAGGCACAGACGTTGATCCCACGGGTTGTACGACGGGGTGAAGTGGGTGGCTACGTCGTAGTCGGGGCCAAGACCCTGTCGGACACCACCAAGCAAGAGGCGCTTGACCTTGTCGGGATCGGTCCGGGTCTTCCGGTAGACGAGGCCCTGTCGGAAGACGTTCTTGCGTCTGGTCAGAGCGTAGGCCCACTTCTCGGGGAGGATCCGCCGTAACCGGTTGGCGAAGAGGTCGTGCGACGGACGGGCCACCACGTAGGTGGGGGAGCGCTGCAGCATCGTGACGTGGGCCGCCCGTTCGGCCATGGCCGGCACGAGGGTCATGGCCGTTGCCCCGGACCCAATGACCAGGACACGCTTGCCCGCGTAGTCGAGGTCCTCGGGCCAGGCCTGGGGGTGCACAATCTCCCCGCCGAACCGGTCTCGACCCGGGAATGTTGGAAGGTGACCCTCGCGGTAGCTGTAGTAGCCGGAGCACATGAACAGAAATCCACAAGTCAGCGTTGTGGTCTCGCCGGTGGCGGCAAGTGTGGCGGTGACCGTCCAACGGGCCGAGTCGCTCGACCACTCGGCCCGTGATACGAGATGGCCGAAACGGATGTGACGCTCCAGGTCGTGCTCGGCCACGGTCTCGCGGAGGTAATCCATGATGGCCGGGCCACCGGCGATCGACCGGGCGTCCTTCCAGGGCTTGAAGCTGAAGCCGAGGGTGTGCATATCAGAGTCCGATCGGACCCCGGGATAGCGGAACAAGTCCCATGTTCCACCAATGTCGCCGCGCCCCTCCAAGATGGTGAACGACGCCCACGGGCACTTGTTTTGAAGGTGGTAGCCGGCGCCGATTCCAGAGATCCCAGCGCCGACGACCAAAACGTCGACGTGCTCGGGGCTGGCGGAGACCGGGCTGGACATCGCTGGGACCCTAGGGACGAGCAGCGAAGGGGGCCAATCCCCGGTACCGGGCCGTCATGGCGACCGGGTCGATATGGCGAGATTCCCACGGGCCTCGGCTCCGTCAGCTACCGGTAGTGGCTCGTAGGCTCGCCAGGAATGGACCGCCGGACCACGACGCTCCCCCCGGAGCTCCGCCTAACCCACCTCCGCCAACTTGAGGCCGAGGGCATCCACATCCTCCGCGAGGTAGTGGCCCAGTTTGAGCGGCCAGTGATGCTCTACTCCATCGGCAAGGACTCGTCGGTCCTGTTGCACCTAGCCCGCAAGGCGTTCTACCCCGGCCGGATCCCGTTCCCGCTCCTCCACGTCGACACCACGTGGAAGTTCCAGGAGATGATCGCTTTCCGGGACCGCATGGCCGACGAGCTCGGCTTCGACCTGGTGGTCCACTCCAACCCTGAAGGGGTGGAGCAGGGGATCAACCCGTTCGACCACGGCTCGAAGAACTACACCGACATCATGAAAACCCAGGCCCTCCGACAGGCCTTAGACGCCGGCAGATACGACGCCGCATTCGGCGGGGCCCGCCGGGACGAGGAGAGGTCCCGGGCCAAGGAGCGGGTCTTCAGCTTTCGGGACCGCAACCACCGCTGGGACCCGAAAAACCAACGACCCGAACTCTGGAACCTCTACAACGGCCGGGTCGACCGCGGTGAGAGCATCCGAGTCTTTCCGATCAGCAACTGGACTGAACTCGACGTGTGGCAGTACATCCACCTCGAGGAGATCCCCATTGTCCCGCTGTACCGAGCAGCTATCCGACCAGTCGTAGAGCGGAACGGGACCCTGATCATGGTCGACGATGACCGCTTCCGATTCGCCGATGGCGAGGAGTTCCAAAAGAGGTCCGTGCGGTTTCGGACCTTGGGTTGCTACCCGCTGTCCGGGGCGGTCGAGTCAACAGCTACCACGTTGCCCGAGATCATCCAGGAGATGCTTCTGGCCACCCGATCGGAACGCGAGGGGCGAGTCATCGACCACGACCAGGTCGGGTCGATGGAGGAGAAGAAGCGCGAGGGGTACTTCTGATGCCTTACGACTCGGACCTCATCACCACCGACATCGACGCCTACCTGGCCGAACATGAGAACAAGGGCCTACTACGCCTTCTGACCTGTGGAAGTGTCGACGACGGCAAGTCGACCCTCATCGGTCGCCTGCTGCACGATTCCCAGTTGATCTACGAAGACCAGATGGCGGACCTGGAGGCCGACTCGGCAACTATGGGATCAGCCGGTGAACGTGTCGACCTGGCGTTGCTGATGGACGGCCTAAAGGCCGAGCGGGAGCAAGGCATCACTATCGACGTCGCCTACCGGTACTTCTCTACGTCACGTCGAAAGTTCATCATTGCCGATACCCCTGGCCACGAGCAGTACACGCGAAACATGGTCACCGGAGCGTCGACTTGCGAGCTGGCGGTGGTCCTCGTCGACGCCCGGCACGGCGTAGTCGAACAGACCCGCCGGCACAGCTTCATTGTCAGCCTGCTGGGTATCAGAGACGTGGTGGTGGCCGTCAACAAGATGGACCTGGTGGGCTGGTCGGAGGAGGCCTTCGACGACATCCGGAACTGCTATCAGAAACTTGCCGCCGACCTCGATCTAGCCGACCCTTACTTCCTACCCATGTCGGCCCTGCTGGGTGACAACGTGGTCGACACCGGGCACAACCTCAACTGGTTCGACGGGCCTCCTCTAATGCAGTACTTGGAAACCGTTGACGTGGCCACCGGCGTGGACCTGAACCACCTACGCCTGCCCGTCCAGATGGTGCTGCGTCCCGACCAGGACTTCCGCGGTTTCGCAGGGACCGTAGCCTCCGGGGTGCTACGCCCGGGCGACGAGGTGGTGGCGCTGCCGTCAGGTATGCGGTCCACAGTGGAGCGAATTGTCACCTTCGACGGCGACCTCGAGGTGGCCGGTCCGGGACGGGCCGTGACGGTGACCCTGGCCGACGAGATCGACGTCAGCCGCGGCGACCTCTTAGTGGGCGGCGACGATTCACCCAACCGAGCACACGAGGTCGACGCCACCATTGTGTGGATGGACACCGAGCCAATGGAACCCGGCCGGCAGTACCTTCTGCGGTCGGCCACCGGTCAGAGCAATGCGTCGGTGACCTCCATCCGTCACCGGGTCGACGTCAATACGCTGGCCGAGCGGCCGGCAGCGGCCCTGGGGCTTAATGACATTGCCCGGTGCGCGATCAGTACCGACCGAGAGCTCCTGTTCGACCCGTATGACACGAATCGACGGACAGGATCGTTCGTACTAGTGGACCGGCTGTCCAATGCCACGGTGGGTGCCGGAATGGTCATTGAGGCCTCCTCCGGATGGGATCGGCAACCCGACGCTGGTCTTGTCCGACACGCATCGGAGATCTCCTCGGACGAGCGGTCGGCTCGCTTCGGCCAGCACCCCTGCACCGTCTTGCTGACAGGGCTCACAGCGGCTGGGAAGTCGACCATTGCCACCAGCCTGGAACGGCGACTCTTCGACCAGGGGAGGGCCACTATCCGTCTGGACGGCGAAAACGTACGCCTCGGCATCAGCCGGGATCTCGGGTTCAGCGCACAAGAACGCTCTGAGAACCTTCGCCGGGTGGCCGAGGTGGCCCGCCTGGTCAACAACCAGGGCCTCATCGCTGTGGCGGCTCTCGTTGCACCTAAGGAGGACATCCGGGCCCGGGCCCGGAACCTGATCGGGTCTGACCGGTTCGTTGAAGTGTTTGTGGATACCCCACTGGAGGTCTGTCGGGAACGCGACCCCCATGGCCTGTACGAGGCTGCCGAGAGAGGCGAGATCCCACAGTTCCCCGGAGTATCGGCCACCTACGACCAGCCGACCGACATGGACCTTCGAGTCGATACCTCGACCCAGAGCGTGGACGACTGCGTGGACGCCATCCTGAGCCTGCTAAACGAACGGGGGTTTCTCCGTGGATGAGCCGACAGCGACCAACATTGTCCGAGCCGAGGGGCTTGTGGGCCCCGTCGAGCGGTTTGCCGTCCTCGGCCAGGATGGCCACACGGTCTGGTTTACCGGGTTGTCCGGCTCAGGCAAGTCCACTCTGGCCTTCGCCCTGGAGGAGGCCCTCCTGACACAGGCAAGAGCGGCCTACGTTCTAGATGGCGACAATGTGCGCTTCGGGCTAAACCGTGACCTCGGCTTCTCGCCGGAGGACCGAACGGAGAATGTGCGGCGGATCGGCGAGGTTTGCCGGCTGTTCCAGGACGCCGGACTTATCGTTCTCACGGCATTCATCTCCCCCTACCGAGCCGACCGGAGCGCCGTCCGGGACCTCCACCCCGAAGGCGCCTTCACCGAGGTGTTCGTGGACACCCCACTGGAGGTGTGTGAGGAACGGGACGTCAAGGGCCTGTACGCCCGGGCCCGGGCCGGCGACATCACAGAGTTCAGTGGAATCTCGGCCCCCTACGAGCCGCCGGTCGACCCTGATGTCCGGATCGACACGTCCCGTCCGCTGGAGGAATGCGTGGCCATCCTCCTCGACCGCCTGACCTAAGCCCGGCGAGGTTCGTGTTGATCGAGCAGATCGTCTCGCAGGAGCCGGTCCCGCTCGCCCACCGGCTCGCCGTCGGCTAGACCATCGAAGGACCGGCTACCACCGGCCGTTCTGGAAGGACACCGAGGACCGTGACCGACCCGCTGCTGGAGCCGTTCGACCTGGGTGGCCTGCGCCTGCGCAACCGGGTGTTCTCCAGCAGCCACTCGCCCGGTTACAACGTCGACGGTACGCCCAGCGACCGGTACGTCCGATACCACGAGGAGAAAGCAAAGGGTGGTATCGGCCTGACAATGATCGGCGGGTCGTCGAACGTGTCACGTGATTCGGCGTCGCTCTGGGGTCAACTGGACTTCGGATCGGAATCCATCGTGGCGCCCCTGGCTGACATGGTGGACCGGATCCACGGGCACGGCACAGCAATCATGTGCCAACTCACCCACATGGGACGACGCAACGTTTCCAACGACGGCGACTGGCTACCGACCATTGCCCCGTCAGCGATCCGGGAGCCCATGCACCGCTTCTGGCCCAAGGAGATGGAGCGCTCCGATATTCGGCGGGTGGTGACCGACTTCGCCTCAGCCGCCCGGCGTGCCGGTGAAGCGGGCCTAGACGGGATTGAGTTGCTGGCCACCAGCCACCTACTGGACCAGTTCTGGACACCGTTGGTGAACCGGCGCACCGACGAGTACGGCGGCAGCATGGCCAACCGTCTCCGGTTTACCTTCGAGGTCCTGGAGGCCGTCCGGGCGTCGGTAGGGGACCGTTTGCTGGTTGGTTTACGGATGATCGGCGACGAGGACCTGGTGGGAGGCCTAGATCGGGACGACTGCTGTGAGATAGCAGTCAGCCTGGCCACATCGGGCCTCCTGGACTTCCTGAACGTGGCCGGGCCGGCCCTTTCCACCGAAGCCGGACTGGCCAGGGCCATACCGCCGGCCGGTACGCCACTCATGCCTTACCTGCCGGTGGCGACTGCCATCAGAGAGGCCGTGGACCTACCGATCCTGCACGCCACCCGAATCACCGACGTTGCGTCAGCCCGGCACGCCATTGTCGAAGAGTTGGTCGACCTGGTTGGAATGACTCGGGCCCATCTGGCTGATCCTCACCTGGTAGCCAAACTGGAACGGGGTGACGGGGACCGCATCAGGGTGTGCGTCGGTGCCGCCTACTGCATCAACCGTCTCCACCTGGGGTTGGACTCGGTCTGCGTCCAGAACCCGGCCACCGGTCGGGAGGCCTCGGTTCCGCAGCTGGTGGTCCGATCAGACGGGCCCCGTAAACGGGTTGTCGTGGTGGGCGCCGGACCCGGGGGCCTTGAGGCGGCACGTACCTGCGCTGAGCGAGGACACGAGGTGGTGCTCTTCGAGGCCCAAGACCGCGTGGGAGGTCAGATGGCTCTGGCAGCCCGAGCCGGGGAGCGCCAACGGGAGGTAGCCAGTCTCGTTGACTGGCTGGAGGCCGAAGTCGGCCACGCCGGGGTTGACGTCCGCCTATCGACCCCCGTCGGACTAGACGAGGTACTGGCCGAGGGAGCGGACGTCGTCGTGGTGGCCACCGGCGGTCTGCCCGACACGTCATACCTAGAGGCGGGGGAGAACCTCGTCTACACCTCCTGGGATGTCCTGGCTGGTCGCGCCCGACCAGCCGGTCGAGTACTGGTCTACGACGACCACGGGGCGGAGCGGGGACTGGCCGTGGTGGAATACCTGGCCGGCCGCGACCTAACCACACTGGAGGTGGTTACCCCCGACCGTCACGTTGGCTACGACTTGGCCACCCCTCTCGGCCCCACCTACCTGAGGATGCTCTACGGCCACGGGGTGCTTCTCACCCCCGACCATCGGCTGACCCGTGTCAAGGAAGCCAGCAACGGCCTACAGGTCACGTTGTGCAACGAGTACACGCGGGACGAGACGTTCCGAGAGGTGGACGCCGTAGTGGTCGAACACGGCGTGGTTCCCGACACGACCCTGTACGAGGCCCTCCGCGACGGGTCGGCCAACGAGGGTGTCGTGGACATCGACGCCCTGCTGGCCGGTGAACCACAGCCCGTTCCCTCCACGGGCTACGCGCTGTACCGGGTGGGCGACGCAGTGGCTAGCCGCGACGTCGCCTCGGCCCTCCTCGACGCCCGGCGCCTCCTCCAGACCGTCTGAATTGCGACGGTCGGAAACTGCAGGACATTCCGTCCAGGCCCGAACCGTGGCAGGATCCGCAGCCGTGGAAGTGCTATCCGACGAACAGGTGGAGACGTTCTGGCGGGAAGGGTTCGTCCTCCTACCCGAGGCCGTGCTGCCCGATGACTTAGCTGCTCTCCAACAGACCGTGGTCGATTGGGTAGAGGAGAGCCGGAGGCACACCGGCCCTTGGGGTACAACGATGGACGGTCGGCCTCGCTTCGACGTGGAACCAGGCCACAGTGCCGAACAGCCCGCTCTACGCCGGGTGGCTTCACCCCAAGAGGTGTGCGACGCCCACCTACGAGTAATGCGCGACAGCCCGCTGGTCGACGCGGCCGCACAACTTGTGGGCCCCAACCTGGCCGTCAACAACGTGAAGCTCAATACCAAACAACCCGGTGCTGGCACAAAGGTTGGTTTCCACCAGGACTTCGCCTACGAGGCGCACTCCAACGACGACATGCTTGCCGTACTGCTCTTCCTTGACGATGTCACGCCGGAGAACGGCCCCCCAGAGATGGTGCCAGGCAGTCATATTGGACCAATACACGACCACTGGCACGACGGGGTGTTCACCGGGACCATCTCTGACGAGGCCCTAGGCGGCCTAGCGCCCTCTGTGCTGTGCCACGGCCCGGCCGGTACGGCGTGCCTGATGCATACCCGGCTGGTGCACGGTTCGGCCCCCAACCTAAGCGACCAACCGAGGACGCTCTCGATCTTCAGTTACCGGTCCGAGGACAGCCACCTCCTGCACCCCAGCCACCTCCCAAGCGTCCACGACGGCGAGGTCGTCCGAGGACGGTCCACGGGCCGAATTCGCAGCGTGGCCTACGAGATGGCTGTGGCCGAGATGCCCTCTGGGGCGTCGTTTTTCGAACAGCAGGCACAAGAGGAGGGTGAACACTGAAGCCCGACCTGGAGGCTCTGCCATTCTCTGTCGACGAGGGCTTCGGACCCCGAGCCCGGATCGGCCTGGTCGTCCTGGAGGGCGACCAGACGGTGGAAGCCGAGCTCTCGTCGCTGTGGCCGGTCGGTGTGGCAGCATTTGCCACCCGAATTCCCATGGAGGATCGGGTCACAGCCGAGACGCTCCGGGCTATGGAGGACCGAATTCCGGCCGCCGCCAAGCTCTTGCCAACTGGGTTCGGGTTTGACGTCATCGGCTATGGCTGCACCTCGGCAGCCACGCTGATCGGCGAGGCTCGAGTCGACGCTGCCATCCGACGGGCCCATCCGGAGGCCCCGAACACCAACCCGATCACCGCGGCGGTTGCGGCGTTCGGGGCTTTGGAGGCGACCCGGATTGGTGTGGTGACGCCGTACAACGTCGAGGTGACGGGAGGGATCGTCGACCACCTTTCGGGCCAGGGGTTGGAGGTAACGAGAACCGGGTCCTTTCTGGAGGAAAGCGACCACACGGTGGCCCGCATCACCGAAGCCTCGGTAGCGGCCGGGGTCCGACAGATTGCCGGTGACGCTGCAGGCCTGGACGCCGTCTTCGTGTCATGCACGAGCCTCCGGCTGTTCGGTATCGCCGGCGCTCTCGAGCACGAGCTCGACATCCCCGTAGTGTCCAGCAACCTGGCCTTCGGCTGGCACCTCCTCCGCCTGGCCGGGATCGATGACCACCTGACTGGCCTCGGGAGCCTGTTTGGTCTTGCCCTGGACGGTGCGGCGTCGTGACTGACCGTGTGGAGCGGGGTTTCCCCGTCGAGGAGTTCGAGGAGCGAGCGGAGCGGGCCCAGCGGATGCTGGCAGACAGCGGGCTGGACGCCCTGCTGGTCTGTACCGAGCCGGAGGTCCGCTACTTCACCGGGTTCCACACGCCCTTCTGGCAGAGCCCCACCCGTCCCTGGTTCGTAGTGCTCCCGCTGAGCGGCCGGCCAATCGCGGTGATTCCCGGCATCGGCGCCTCGGCCATGGCCGGGACGTGGGTAGAGGACGTCCGGACGTGGCCCGCTCCCCGTCCGGACGACGACGGTCTAGCGCTACTGGCCGAGACCTTGGCCGAACACGCCGGCCCAGGGGGTCGAATCGGGCTTCCCATGGGCCCTGAGACTCACGTCAGGATGCCTCTGGCCGATCTGGACGCCCTACGAGAGGAGATCCGGCCGAAGGTGTTTGTGGACGCAACCCACGTGGTCCGCAGCCTCCGCATGGTGAAGTCGGAACGCGAGGTGGCCAAGGTCGCTCACATCTGCTCCGTGGTCTCCGATGGCTTCGAGGGCATTCCGACGCTCCTATCCGCGGAGATGACCGAACGCGAGGCTTTCGCTGCATTCCGGATGGATCTGCTTCGTCGGGGTGCCGACGAGGTCCCGTACCTCGTCGGTGCGACCGGCCCAGGCTTTGACGACATCATCAAGCAGCCCTCCGACAGGGTCATCGTCGATGGAGATCTGGTGATGTTCGACACCGGCTCCATATTCGATGGCTACTCCAGTGACTTTGACCGCTACTACGCCTTCGGCTGGGCCGACGATGGGGCCCGACGGGCCTACAAGACGGTATGGGAGGCCACTGAGGCGGGCCTGGCCACCGTGCGGCCGGGAGCCACGACCAGTGACCTCTGGCGGGCTATGGCCACCGTCCTGGATGCCGGCGGCTCACTTGGTAACTCGGTTGGGCGGATGGGCCACGGCCTAGGAATGCAGGTCACCGAGTGGCCGTCCAATACCGCCGACGATCAGACGGTGCTTGAAGAGGGAATGGTTCTCACCCTGGAGCCAGGGCTTACCTGGGCGCCGGGTCGAATGATGGTGCACGAAGAGAACCTGGTTGTTCGGGCCGAAGGCGCCGAACTGCTGTCCCGCCGAGCGCCCGCCGAACTACCGCTCATCAGTTGAGGGCCCGGCATGGTGACCGACGGCGTTCCCGTCGTATCCCTCGACCACCCAGAGGCCCTCGTGCGGGCGCTGTCCACCGTTGGGTTCGCAGCCGTTCGTAACCACGGTGTTCCGAAAACTGACCTGGCGGCCATGCGCCGCCTGCTCGTCGACCTGTTTGCCGTGGACGAGGAAGCTAAACGGCGCCAGGTCATCACTAGGGAGAACTATCGAGGATTCATCCCGTTACGGTTCTTCTCTCCGAACCGAGATACCACGGCTCCTCCGGACGCCTTCGAGGGCTACAAGCTCCACTGGGAGTGTCCGCCCGAACATCCGGTACGCGACGAGTGCGACCTGTACGGGTCGAACCGGTGGCCCGAACACATACCGGAGATGCCAGCCGTGGTGTCTTCTTGGTGGGCGTCGATGGACGTCGTTGCCGACCGTGTCACAACGGTGCTCGCCGACGCTGTCGGCATGGACCCAGGTGCACTGGCCATGGCCATGGAGGCACCGCTGACCAACACGACGCTGCTCCACTATCCGGAGCGTCGTCGCGACGACCCGGCCCCGGGGTTTCACCCCCACAAAGACATCACTGTGGTGACGATCCTTGATCCCGACCCCGTGGGCGGCCTGGAGGTCCGGGCGAGGGACCGGGGCTGGATGGAGGCCGAGTGTCCGCACGACGCCCTCCTAGTCAATGTGGGTGACCTGCTGGAGGTCTGGTCGGGTGGACGCCTGGCGTCGACGCCCCACCGGGTAACCAACCCGGATGGCGCCGCCCGGTACAGCGCACCGTTCTTCGTAGTACCCAATCACCGGACGGTGGTGCAGCCGCTGCTAGAACCGGTCGACGGTTTCGAGTGGCGGTCGGTGACGGTGGGGTACTCCCAGGCGGAAGTGTGGCGCACCAACTGGCCGGACGAGGAGCCCTCGGACTCCGACACGCACCTGGGTGGCGTGGAGAACTGACTGACCCCGAGCCTTAGGACGGTTACGGGTTGGCGTGGAGGAACCGGCGAATGTTGTCCACCAGCACACCGGGCGCGTCCTCTTGACAGAAGTGACCCACTCCGGGCATCTCCACTACCGGGGCGTCGGGCCACAGGGCGCGGAAGTCGGCGATGGCCCGGTCCGGTGGGATCGCCCCGTCCTCCATGCCCTCGAGGAGGATCGCCGGTTTCGCACACAGGTCGCCGATACCGACCGCCCCCGCGACCACGTAGTCCCGGATTCGGCCGAGGTAGGCATCGAGTGGGAATTCCAAGCCTCCGATAGCCGACTCCCGGTCCGGGAACGGGTCCGAGTAGGCCCGGATCCAGGTGTCGTCGACGGCCGCTGAGTTAGTGAAGCCAATGATCTTCATCACCGACAGAACGGTAGATCCAAGATTGAGTAGGACGTCCTCGGTGCGTCCCGACTCCAGCCCGTCACCGATCCACGTAAACCACCGGGACTCAGACATCGGTGTCACCGAGGCGTCGTCGACTCTCCCGTAGCCAGCCAGTGTGTTGGCGAACACAATTCGTTTGACCCGTTCGGGATGTCGCACCGTGTACGCCGTGGCAATAGGCCCACCCCAGTCCTGGCCTACGAACGTGATATCGGTCAGTCCCAGGTGCTCAATCAGTGCAGCAAGGTTCTCCGTGTGGGCCCGCAGCGTGTACTCCCGGTCCTGCGGGGTCTCCGACTTCCCGAAGCCCATGTGATCGGGCACGACCACACGGTTGTCCTCGGCCAGCGGCCCGATCATGTGCCGGTACAGGTATCCCCAGGTCGGCTCGCCGTGCAGACAAACGATCGGCTCGCCATCGCGCGGGCCTTCGTCCACGAAGTGCTGGACAAAGCCGTGGCCGTCAAACGTGTGCGCAGCAAACGGGAACGACCCGTCGTAGGTCTCATCGAGGGGGACCATTGGGACCTCCGAGGGTCAGGTGTGGCTCGGCCACGGGCCGAAGCGTCGCAGCCGATGTTGGCAGACCCGCCAGACGAGAAGGACACTCGGGAACAGCGGACCAGCCGCAACGTACATCCCAGGGGGAGTCGTGGAACGGGCCGAGCAGGTTGCCCAGATCAAGTTACTGATGTCCCGTCTCGACGCAGGGATGACCGTCGACGCTGGAGGATTCCGTCGCAACCCGACGACCGTGTACGCGGATCCGGACCTAGCCGAACGGGAATGGCAGACGTTTTTCCGCGGGCACCCCCACCTTGTCGGCTTGACCGGCGACCTACCCGAGCCCGGCTCGTTCCTCACCTGTGAGTATCTACCAACGCCGGTCCTGGCCACCCGAGACGACGACGGCCGCTTTCGGGCGTTCGTGAACGCCTGCCGCCACCGGGGTGTCGTGGTCGAGAAACGGGACCGGGGCGAAGCCCGCCGTTTCACCTGCCCGTTCCACCATTGGACGTACGACACCGAGGGAACCCTGGTGGGTCTACCCAACCCCGAACACTTCGGGAACCCGGACCCCTCGTGCCTTGGCCTCATCGAGTTGCCGGCGGTTGAAGATGCCGGCCTCCTGTGGGTTCATCCCGACCCGGATGGCGCCATCGACCTCGACGAGCAGCTGGGTCACGATCTACGGGCCGAGCTGGCCTCGTGGCACCTCGACGAACTCTCCTATCTGGGCTGGGATGACTACGACGTGGCCTGTAACTGGAAGTTGGCCATGGACACGTTTGGTGAGACGTACCACTTCCCGGCGTTGCACTCGCAGACCCTCAACCTGGGCTTCCATGGCAACGTCCAGTGCTACGACACCCACGGTCGGAACCACCGGATGTTGTTGTGCAAGCGTGACATCGACGGCCTACGCGACCTCCCCGAGGACGACTGGGAGATCACCACGGCGGCCTTGCCGGTCTACTGGCTATTTCCGAACGTTCAACTCATGCCATTTGCCGAAGGCCTGCATCTGGTGCGGGCCTACCCGGATCCGCGCGACCCAGGTAGGCACGTCAGCCGCATCACCTGGTACCTGCGACCCGAGCCAGCGGCCGACACCGAGACCCGGAAGGCCCTAGAGATGATCTCGCAGAGATTCGGGGAGATCATCCGCGACGAGGACTATGTGGTGAGCGCCAGCCAGCAGCGCACCGCCTCAGCTGGCGTACTTGACCACGTGGTCTTCGGACGTAACGAACCGGCGTTACACCACTACCACGAGACCTACCGGCGGATGCTTGGGATGGACCCGCTGCCTCTACTCGACGAGTTGGGTTTCGTCTCCGAGATTTCATGAGGAGAACCGAACGTTTCGAGGGGCGCATCGGTCGAACCATTGCCGAGTCCGAGCCATGGTTCGATGAGCCGCCACACCCCGGAGAAGATGCCCCGGACGTCGTCGTGGTGCTACTTGATGACACCGGGTTCGCCCAACTGGGCTGCTACGGATCCGACATCGCCACGCCGCATATCGATGCTTTGGCAGCAGCCGGTCTGCGGTACACGAACTTCCATGTCACGCCACTGTGCTCGCCGACCCGGGCCTCACTGCTCACTGGACGGAACCCCCATGCCGTGGGGATGCGGGTGGTCTCCAATTTCCAGACAGGCTTTCCCAACCAGAAGGCCCATATCTCCAACCACGCCGCGACCATGGCAGAGGTCCTGGGCGATGCCGGCTACGCCACCTTCTGTGTCGGGAAGTGGCACTTGGCGCCAATGGAGGAGTGTTCGGCGGCAGGACCATTCGACCAGTGGCCCTTGGCTCGCGGTTTTGACCGCTTCTACGGCTTCCTAGAAGGCGAGACCGACCAGTTCCACCCGGAGTTGGTGTGCGACAACCACTGGATCGATTCGCCTGCTCGACCCAAGGGCGACTACCACCTGTCCGAGGATCTGGTCGACCAGGCCCTCCTAATGATCGGCGACTCCGTCGGTGTGCGACCAGACCGCCCGTTTTTCACCTACGTGGCCTTCGGAGCCACCCACGCCCCACACCAAGCCCCGACCGGTTATCTCGACCGCTATCGAGGACGCTTCGACGACGGGTGGGATGAAGCACGTCGACGGTGGTTCGCCCGACAGATCGAGATGGGCCTCCTCCCAGAGGGAACCGTGTTGTCGCCTCGCAACCCGGGGGTCGACGCGTGGGAGGACCTGACAGAGAACGGCCGGCGTCTAGCGGCTCGCCTCCAGGAGGCGTTCGCCGCGTTCCTAGAGCACACCGACGCACAAGTCGGCCGACTCGTTGAAGGCCTTCGACGACTAGGACGCCTCGACAACACCATCCTGCTGGTCCTGACTGATAACGGAGCTTCCCAAGAGGGAGGACCCCACGGGATCCTCCATGAGATGAAGTACTTCAACGGCATCCTGGAGGACCCAGACGACGCTGTGGAACGGCTGGACGACATCGGAGGTCCGCGGAGCCACAGCAACTACCCGTGGGGGTGGGCCCAAGCCGGCAATACGCCGTTTCGCTGGTATAAGCAGAACACCCACGAGGGTGGCGTGCACGTCCCCCTCGTCGTGCACTGGCCCGCTGGCATCACTGACACCAACCAGGGCGGACTCCGCGACCAGTTCGCCTTCGTGGCCGACGTAGCCCCGACCATCTACGACCTGGTGGGCGCGACGGTCCCCGAAGTGCACCGTGGGATCGACCAGCTCCCGGTTACAGGGCGGTCATTCGCAGGGACCATCAGCGATCCGGCAGCGCCGGCTGTCAACGACTGTCAGGTATTCGAGAATGCGGGGAGCAGGGCACTAGTGGCCGATGGCTGGAAGGCCGTGGTCCGAAATCCACCAGAGAGCCCCGTCGACCCCGACGACACCTCGGCCTGGGAGCTATACGACCTGAACGCCGACCCGTCGGAATGCCAGAACCTGGCAGAAGACCAGCCTGATCGTCTAGCCGACATGGTGGCCCGGTGGTGGCACGAGGCCGCCTCCGGTGGAGTTCTCCCAGTGGACCACCGGATGGCTTCACTATTCGGTCCGCGCTTTCGCGACCAATCTCCTCATCCAACAAACCGACGGTACGTATACCGACCACCCATGTCGCCGCTCCCGGGCCAGGCCTCGGCCCCGATCGGAGGACGAAGCTTTGACCTGGAGGCCAGACTCGTGGCGGACGCCACTGATGAGGGAGTCATCTACGCCACCGGAACGGAAAACGCCGGGATCTCCTTGTTCGTCCAAAACGGCAAACTGGTTCTCGACTACAACGCCTTCGGCGATCACGTCCTCTTGGAGTCCGATCTCGAAGTGCCCGTCGGGGAAGTTCTCCTCGGGGCGCGACTACGTCGGCTAGACGAAAGAGCAGGGTCAGCGACCGTAGTGGTGGACGGCGTCGACGCCGGCCAGACCGACCTACCGTTGTACATGCGGATGATCTCATCGATTGGCCCCAGCATCGGCTTCGACCACGGGTCGGCCGTCTCGGACCGCTACCGGGCGCCGTACGCCTTCACTGGCACCCTCCACGAAGTGGTGATCCAGATCAGCCCCGACCGCTTCGGCGATGTACGAGACGTCACAGCCCGGGCCGAGATGAACCGGCAGTGACCGATCGTTAAACGCAAAAATAGACAATCGAAACCGCGACGAGGAGCCGCACCATGGACGTGATCCGTACACCGGACGACCGGTTCGATGACATGCCCGACTTCAGCTTCGCACCCCACTACGCCGAGGTGGACGACGGCGACGGCGGGACACTCCGAATGCATTACCTCGACGAGGGACCACCGGACTCGCCACCCGTACTTCTGATCCATGGCGAGCCGTCATGGTGCTTCCTGTACCGAAAGATGATCCCCGTGCTTGTAGAAGCGGGGCACAGGGTTGTGGCACCGGACCTGGTGGGTTTCGGACGCAGCGACAAACCGACCGAGCAGACGGACTACACGTACGCCCGGCATGTGGCTTGGACCTCGACCCTGATCTTCGACCACCTCGACCTGAGAGAAGCGACCTTCTTCGGTCAGGACTGGGGCGGCCTAATCGGCCTGCGGCTAGTCGCGGCACAGCCGGACCGGTTTGCACGCGTGGTAATCGGGAACACCGGCTTACCCACCGGACACGGGCCGGCTAGCGACGCCTTCCTTAAGTGGCAGCATTTCTCCCAGACCACCCCCGTCTTCCCTGTCGGAACACTGGTGAAACGGGCGTGCGTGAATCCTCTGACCGACGACGTGGTCGCCGCCTACGACGCCCCGTTCCCGGACGATTCGTTCAAGGCCGGAGCGCGGATATTTCCGGCGTTGGTGCCGACGAGTCCAGAGGACCCAGAGTCGTCAGCGAACCAGCAGGCCTGGCGGAGCCTCGAACTGTATGACCGCCCGTTTCTTTGCGCTTTCAGTGATTCGGATCCGGTAACCGCCGGGGGCGACGCCCCGTTCCTGGCAAAGGTGCCGGGCGCCCAAGGCCGCGAGCACCCCACAATGGTTGGGGGCGGCCACTTTCTCCAAGAAGACCTCGGTCCCGAACTAGCAGCCAAGATCCGGGACTTCATCACCGATACAGCCTGATCCAGAACCGAGACGGTGGGGCGGAAACCCTCGGGGAGAAGCAGATGGAACGGAACCGAAAGAGAGACCAGTCGAGATGAGCGGCGAACGGCTCGGATACGGCACCGTAGATACTGACTACGGAATGCGCCTCGCTACAACACCTCGTAGCGAAGACGGGCCGATCTGGATGGTCAACCTCATGGCCTACCGGAAGGTTGCCGACTACGGCGTCGGTAACGCTTCGGGAATAGATCCAGAGAACGGTGGCACGGTGTCCGGCCGGGAAGCCGACGACCGTTACGCCCCACTAGACGTCCTGGCCGACATCGGTGCTGACGTGGTGTTCATAGGCGACGTTGAGGACCAACTCTTGGGCGACGAACCCCGATGGGACCGTGTGGGCGTCGTCCGCTACCCAACCCGTCGGTCGTTCATCGAGATGCAGCAACGCGAGGATTTCCAGAAAAAGCATGTCCACAAGGAAGCCGGAATGGCCGAGACAATCGTGGCCGGGTGCCTCCCGCTAGAAATACCGCCATTGCTTGGCGACAGCGATCCAGTGGACTGGGCAGACGTGCCCCACCCGCCGTCCGACGCAGACGGTTCGGTCATGGTGGTCCACGTGCTGCGCTTCAGCGATGGCGTTGGAACCCAATCGCCGACCGACATGGAGACCTATACCAACCATGCTGCCCAGGTCGCGGTCCCAAATGGTGTCCGCCTCGCGGGATGGTTCGCCGTCGAGGGCACGATCATCGGCGATGGACGGACCTGGGACCAGGTCCGTTTCAACGCCTTTCCGAGCCGGGCCGCGTTCCGGGCCGTGGTTATGGATCCCGACCGTCTGTCTGCCCAACGAGAACATCGGGAGGCGGCCATCGCCGATACATACACACTCGTCGTACGACCAACGATTGATCGAATCGCCGAGTCGCTTCGAGACGAGACAGTCACCCGCCCAGCTTCCTGAGAGGACCAACCTTCGTGTCTCAGAGCTTCCATCAGGTCGATGCCTTCACCGACCAGCCGTTTCAGGGGAACCCGGCAGCCGTGCTCGTGCTCGACGAACCGGCAGATCCGGCCTGGATGCAGTCGGTAGCTCTGGAAATGAATCTGTCGGAGACGGCGTTTTGTCACCCGTCGTCCCGAACCGGCCAGGAATGGGACCTTCGCTGGTTCACGCCGACGGCCGAAGTAGACCTATGCGGCCATGCCACGCTGGCCACCGCCCACGTCCTGGTTGAGGAGCACGGAGTAGACGGTGAGATCGGATTCCACACCAGGTCCGGCCGGCTGACAGCCACGTCCGTGGACGGGGGGATACGCCTCGACTTCCCAGTGGACGCAGTCAACGTCCTCCCGGTGTCAGCGAAGATGTCTGAGGCCCTCGGCCTTTCAGTAGTTGACGCTGGAATGGGCGCTACCGACCTCGTTCTGGAGGTCGGCACAGCGGCCGACGTTCGCGGCTGTGACCCTGACCTGCGCCTGGTAGCCGGCCTAGCGGACCGTGGGGTGGTGGTCACCGCCCAGTGCGACGACCGCGACGACATCGACATCGTCTCACGGGTCTTCGCCCCGAACGTCGGGATCCCCGAAGACCCGGTGACCGGATCGGCCCACACCACACTGGCGGCCTGGTGGGCGCCCCGTCTCGGTCCGGAGCTTCGTGCCGAACAGGCGTCAGTCCGTGGTGGCGAACTGGACGTCCGTCTGGTTGGCGAACGCGTACACCTCACCGGCTGTGCCGTGACGGTGGCCCGTGGGATGCTCCTCACATGAGGAAACGGACCCGTCCGACGGAAATGCCGGAGAGGGGAGTGGGCGACCGTCAGCGAGTCAATGCAATGACCGAGCGGAACGGTTTGCGGACTAGTCGACTTCTGTGTCGGCACGACTGAGGACGACAGAGCAAGGATCTGGACTGGTGGACGTCGACGAGATCTCGGTTGCCTACACGCCGGAGGGCTATTGGGAAAAGATGCCGGCTCCGATCCTCGCTGGATGTACAACCCCGCTGCACCCGGACGCTCCAGACCTCCGAGGCACCTGGCATGCCGTACGTGCCGAGGTCGACGGCGTGCCGGCACCTCCCGATTCGCCATTCATCGAACACGTGGAACGCGTCGAACAGGCAGGGGACCGGGTGGTGGTCTGCAGCAGCGGGATCGTGCACGACATGCGAGCTGACGGAACCCTCGAAAACGGCGTGCACGATGTAAATCCGAGGGGCATGAAGATCCACGTCGTGGCGACATTTGAAGATGGTCGTCTGGTGCTCCGTCCCGAAGGCCTTCCCATCGAGGTCATCCGATACCTAGAAGGCGATCGAATGGTCTGGCACTACGGACCGACGGTCACCGTGTGGATGGAGCGGGTCGGATGAGCGAACGTGGGTGACCGGACGACCCTGAGGCGCAAGCCTGACCGGTCCATCGACGACCGCCAGGCCATCCATGCTCTGATCGACGAGGCCGTCTACTGCCATGTGGGCATCGTGGCCGGCGGCGCGACAGACGCCCACCCAGTGGTCATACCAATGCTGCACGCCCGGCAAGGCGAGCGGCTCCTACTTCACGGGTCACCAGCCAGCCGACTGCTGCGGACAGCGCGCGACGGTGTGGATCTCTGCGCAACCATCACCCTCTCCGACGCCCTGGTCCTAGCCCGGTCCGGCTTTCACCATTCGATGAACTACCGGTCAGTTGTGGTCCTCGGGCGAGCCACCGAGGTCATAGACCATGACGAAAAGGTAGAAGCCCTGGACCGGTTCGTGGAACACGCCGTGCCGGGTCGAACGGCCCGGATCCGACCGGCCACCACCCAGGAGGTAAAGGGAACCCTCGTGCTCAGCGTTCCACTGGACGACTGTTCCATGAAGGTACGGAGCGGGCCCCCGATCGACGATGAAACAGACATGGACTCCGACACTTGGGCCGGACTCATCCCGCTGTACCAGGGTGTAGGGATCGCCATCCCTGACGAGGCCACCGGGGACGCCACGGTTCCCGGACACGTGGCCTTCTGGTCCCGGGGAAGACGGTAGACCCATGGCCCTCGTAGGGGCATTGGACCAGGGCACCACTAGTACCCGTTTTTTGGTATTTGACGACAGCGGCGCAGTGGTGTCGGTCGCCCAGCGGTCACACCGACAGCACTTCCCTCAACCGGGGTGGGTAGAGCACTGCGCTGAAGAGATCCGGGACAACGCGTGGGCTGTTGTAACCGAGGCGTTGACCGGAGCGGGTCTAGACCCCGGGGACCTCGCTGCCGTAGGGATCACCAACCAGCGTGAGACAGCCGTGCTGTGGGAACGATCTACCGGTCGTCCGGTCCACCACGCCGTCGTCTGGCAGGACACCCGGACGGCCGAGTTGGTGGAAAACCTCGCAGCCGACGGGGGACCAGACCGCTTCCGGGAAGTCACCGGCCTTCCCCTCGCCACCTACTTCACCGGCCCGAAGGTGGCATGGCTCCTAGACCACGTCGACGGACTACGGAACCGGGCGGAGGCCGGAGACCTGTGCGCGGGAACCATCGATTCTTGGCTGACCTGGAACCTGACAGGCGGCCCCGACGGAGGCCGGCACGTTACCGACGTGACCAACGCGTCGCGGACGCTCCTCATGAACATCGCCCGGCTGGCGTGGGACCCGGCAATGTTGGAGACATTGGACATCCCCGCAGGGTTGCTTCCCGAAATCGTGCCCTCCGTCGGGCGGGTGGGGACAGGAACCGGTGCATTGGACGGCGTGCCCGTATCAGGAATCCTTGGCGACCAACAGGCTGCCCTGTTCGGGCAGGGTTGCCATGGGGCCGGCGAGGCCAAGAACACCTACGGGACCGGGTGCTTCCTGCTCTTGCACACCGGCCAGGAGATGGTGCCGTCCCGCCACGGCCTACTCACCACCGTGGCGTGCCAAAAGGCAGGAGAGGCGCCCACCTATGCACTAGAGGGATCGGTAGCAATGGCCGGAGCGACAGTGCAGTGGCTACGTGACGAGATCGGATTGATCGCCGACTCGGCTGATGTGGAGGCGTTGGCCCGGACAGTCGAAGACAACGGCGACGTCTACTTGGTCCCCGCCTTCTCCGGGCTCTTCGCCCCCCACTGGCGAGCAGACGCCAGGGGTGCCGTAGTGGGCATAACCCGTTACACCAACAGGGGGCACTTGGCCCGGGCGGCCCTGGAATCCACGGCCTTCCAGACTGCCGAGGTACTGGAGGCCATGCGGGCCGACAGCGGCGTAGAGCTATCCGAGTTGCGAGTCGACGGAGGCATGGTCGTCAATGACCTCCTCATGCAGTTCCAAGCGGACATCTTGGACGTGCCGGTAGTCCGACCGCTGGTGGAGGAGACCACGGCGCTCGGAGCGGCCTACGCAGCGGGCCTAGCCGAAGGCGTCTGGCCCGAACTGGCTGACATCCGGGCGAACTGGAGGGAAGGGGGCCGCTGGACCCCGTCAATGGCCGCCGATGATCGGGCCCGCCTGATCGCCCGCTGGAAGCAGGCCGTACAGCGGACCCTCGACTGGGTCTGAAATTCGCCGCTGCCCCCGATCTCAGCTGATCGACCGCTCCAGCCCTAACATCCGCGCCGTGTCCGCCAGTTTGAAACGGTCCGGCTCACTCCGGTCATCGGCGCTGAGGTTCGGGGCCTGGACGTGACCGGCGGGATCGACAAGGCCAACACCGACTACGAGCCATCAGTCCCGATCACACCCCCACCGATCTACGCCTGGCCACCGAGACCACTGGCCGCAGTCAGGTGGTTTGTTGGGCGCCTCCTGTACCCGTGGGTGGGGACCTACCTGATTCTCTCCCTCATAATCTGGAAGTGGCTACTGCCCCCCGAGGAGCAGATGGCCACCCTGCAGGCAAACTGGATTCTCCAAATCTGGGCACGCAACCTTGCCGTCCTTACCCTGGTGGTCGGCGGCCTTCACTGGACGCTGTACGCCCGTCGCCGCCAGGGTGACTCCTACAAATTCAACCGACGATGGCCGGTAAAGGGTCGCAAGTATCTGTTCGGCGACCAGGTGAAGGACAACGCCTTCTGGACTCTGACCAGTGGCGGATTCTTTCTAACGGCCTACGAGGCACTCACCCACTGGGCCTACGCCAGCGGCCTAGTAGACCGACCAGACTGGGTCTCCAACCCGGCCTACATATTCGTGATGGCCACTCTGGGCGTGGTCCTGTGGTCCACAATCCACTTCTGGGTCAACCACCGGCTTCTCCACTGGGAGCCGCTGTACCGGGCGGCCCACCACCTTCACCATCGCAACATCAACCCTGGACCGTGGAGCGGTATTTCCATGCACCCTGTGGAACACCTGATCTACTTCTCGCTATTCCTACTCTGGTGGGTAGTGCCAGTCCATCCAGTGGTGATCCTGATGTGCGGTTTCTACCAAGGACCCGGTCCGGCGCCGTCTCACTCCGGCTTCGAGCGGGTGAAGATCATCGGCCGGTGGGAAATCCCAGCCGGGGACTACTTCCACCAACTGCACCACCGGTACTTTGAGGTGAACTACGGCAACACGCAGGCGCCAATCGACAGGGCCGCCGGGACCTGGCACGACGGGACCCTCGAGGCGCATGAGCGTCTCAAAGGCCGCCGTCGGGCCGACCAGATCGCCTGAACGCCGTCCCCGGTTGGGGCCGGGGCCGCAGCCTGCGCCACGCTGAAGGCATGGATCACCCGACCACTGATGGCCCAATCATCGGACGCACCACCAGCGAGTCCACACCCTGGTGGCCCGAGCCGGTCCTGCCGGCCACCGGCACGCCCAACGTGATCGTCGTCCTGCTGGACGACACCGGTTTCGCCCACCTGGGTTGTTACGGAGGATCGGTCGACACCCCCAACTATGACCGCCTAGCCGCCCGGGGCCTTCGCTACACAAACTTTCACACCACGGCACTCTGCTCGCCGACTCGCGCCTGTCTCCTAACGGGTCGCAACCACCACTCGGTGGGCATGCGGGCCCTGTCCAACTTCGATACTGGCTTCCCCAATATGCGCGGTCGGATCGCCCGATCGGCGGGCACGCTGGCTGAGATTCTCCGCGAGGACGGTTTCGCTACGTGGGCCATCGGCAAATGGCACCTCACCCCAATGCGAGAAGCCTCTGCTGTCGGCCCGTTCGGAGACTGGCCGCTCCAGCGGGGATTCGACCGGTACTACGGATTCATGCAGGGCGAGACCGACCAGTTCCACCCGGAGCTCTACGAGGACAACCGCCTAGTCGACGTCCCCCGAACCCCCGCGGAGGGTTACCACGTCACAGAAGACCTGGTCGACCACGCAATCGACCTGGTCCGGACCCAACACACAATGGTTCCGGAACGTCCGTTTTTTTTGTACCTGGCCTTTGGCGCTACCCACGCCCCTCACCAGGCACCGGACACCTACCTCGAGAAGTGGCGGGGCCGCTTCGACGAGGGGTGGGACGTAGTCCGTCAACAGGTTTACGAACGGCAACTGGACATGGGAGTGGTCCCACCCGGGACGGAGCTCGCCCCCCGCAACCCAGGGGTGGAGGCATGGGAGGACCTCTCGGCAGACGAACGTAACGTGGCCTGCCGGCTCCAGGAGGCCTTCGCCGCCATGCTGGACCACACCGATGCTCAACTAGGGCGACTGCTGGACTCGCTGGACGAGTTGGGTATTGCCGACGACACCATGATTGTGGCCCTCAGCGACAACGGGGCGTCCCAGGAGGGTCGAGCACACGGGGTTCTGGACACGTTCCGGCACTTCAACGGAATCGATCAACCCCTCGACGAGGCGATGGACCGGCTGGACGCCATCGGAACCCGGACGTCTAACACCAACTACCCGTGGGGGTGGGCCCAGGTGGGCAACACCCCCGGCAAGCGCTACAAGCAGAACACTCACGGAGGCGGCGTTCGCGACCCTCTGATCGTCTCGTGGCCCAACGGCATCGACCAGGAAGCCTCGGGGGGAATCCGTACCCAGTTTCACCATGTGATCGACATGGCTCCGACGATCCTCGAGCTGGTCGGTTCAACATTGCCCGACGAGATTGGAGGCGTGGCCCAGCAGCCAATCGAGGGGACCAGCCTGGCCTACACCTTCGACATAAAAGCCGAGGATGCCGGCGCCGTCCCCACACGGAAGAAGACCCAGTACTTCGAGATGCAGGGACACCGGGCACTCTGGCACGACGGATGGAAGGCCGTGGCCTACCACCGATACGGCACCTCCTTAGACGACGACGTCTGGGAGCTATACCACCTCGACGAGGACTTCTCGGAGTGCCGCGACTTGGCCGATGCCCAACCCGAACGACTGGCTGGGATGGTGGACCGGTTCTGGGAGGAGGCTGAACGCTACGACGTGCTTCCCATCATGGATGACGCCGGAAACCTTGCCGGGACGGGACGGCTGTTCGCCGGCCACTCCACACCCGGAACACCAAGAAACCGAGACAAATTCACCTACCTCCCACCCACGCCGCGCGTTCCTCCGGACGCGGGCCCCGCCCTCGGCTCGCGGAACTGGACAATGCGCTTCGATGTGGAGCGGCCCGACGGCGAAGACGTCGGAGTTCTCCTTGCCGTCGGAACAGTGAACAATGGGCTAGTGGCCTACGTCGACCGGCAGGGACACCTCGTCTACGACCACAACGCGTACGGCAACCACACGGTGCTTCGATCCCCGTCACCGGTTCCAACCGGCCGTTCCGTCCTAGAGGTCCACCAGGACCGCGTGCGACAAGGTCCCGGACGGGCTCGCCTGTTGGTCGATGGGACACTGGTCGGCGAGGAGAGCATCCCCGAGATACCCACCATGATCTCGCCCGTCGGGCTTGACGTGGGCCGAAACCCGACTGGGGTCAGCCCTGACTACGAGCCCCCCTTCGCTTTCCGGGGTCGGATTCACCGCGTGGACATTGCTACCCGACGGGCCTTCCGGAAGGAAGATGAGGCGGCAATCGAGTTGGCGGCCGCCGAGCGGATGCAGTGAGAACCTGATGGCGACGGCGACCGAACGGACAGCGGAGACCGTTGAGCTCCTGCAGGCCCTGATCCGCAACGAATGTGTGAACGACGGCACCCCCGAGTCGGGCCAGGAGGTTCGCAACGCCGACCTGCTCGCCACCTACCTGGAGGGCACCGGCCTAGACCTTCAGCGCTACGAACCCACCCCGGGCCGGACCTCGCTGGTGGCCCGCATCGAGGGGTCGGACCCTGCTGCCCCTTCCCTGTGCCTTATGGGCCACACCGACGTGGTTCCAGTGAACCCAGATGGTTGGAGCCGTGACCCGTTCGGCGGAGAGGTGGTAGACGGCGAGGTCTGGGGTCGGGGTGCCGTCGACATGTTGAACCTGACTGCCTCCCAGGCCGTGGCCTTTCGTAGCCTGGCTGACAGCGGCTTTCGACCCACCGGCGACCTGATTTTCTTCGCGGTGGCCGACGAAGAGTCAGGTAGCGCCCACGGGGCCCGTTGGATGGCCGACCACGAGGCCGACGCCATCCGAGCCGACTACGTCCTCACCGAGAACGGTGGCCTCCACTCGGGTAGCGCTGAGGCTCCGGCCATCTCGGTCAACGTGGCCGAGAAGGGGGCGGCCTGGCGGCGCCTGACTGTTCGGGGAACTCCAGGCCATGGCTCGATGCCCTACCGGACCGACAACGCGCTAGTGAAGGCGGCCGCCGTAGTGCAGCGCCTCGCCGACTACCGACCACCGGCCCGCTTCCATGAACTATGGAGGGGCCAGGTGGACGCCATGGCCCTGGACGAAGACCTCCGGGAACAACTCCTTGACACGGACCGGATCGACGAGTTCCTGGCTGTCCTACCCGACCCGGGAATGGCGGGACACTTGCACGCGTGTACCCACACGACCTTCTCGCCCAACGTGGCTGACGGTCTGGGCAAGACCAACGTGATACCTGACCGGGTAACTATCGATGTGGATATCCGCACCATGCCCGGCGACCACACCGAGGAGGTCCGCGGCCACCTCCGCGAGGCACTCGGAGACTTAGCCGACCACGTTGAGTTAGAGGTCCTCCAAGACGACGCCGCCTCATCTAGCCGCATCGAAACTCCCCTGTGGGACGCTCTGGAGCGGGCCGTGGCACGGCCGTTCCCCACGGCCCGAATCAACCCCCAGTTCATTGTGGGATTCACGGACGCTCGGGTCTACCGGGAGATGGGGGCTGTGGCCTACGGGGCGGGCCTCCTCAGCCCTCGGATCAGTGGCGGGGAATTCGCCCAGAGATTCCACGGAAACGACGAGCGGATCGACATCGAGTCGCTGGGTTTGACCACCGGGTTGTATCACGACGTCTGCATGGACCTACTTGGATGAGTAGCCAGTTCGACCGGGAGACCGAGGTGGAGCCTGTCGGCGAGGGACGATTCGCCGCCCAGGTCAGCGGGTCGTGGAACATCGGCGATAACCCAAACGGCGGCTATCTGACGGCCATCGCCCTTCAGGCCCTGCGCCAAATAGGACCCCACCAGGACCCGGTCTCGGTCACCACCCATTTCCTTCGTCCCGGTTCTGGAGGACAGCCTGGCGAGGTGGTCACCGAGCTACTCCGCTCCGGACGATCGGTGACCACGGGGAGGGCCACGCTCTCTCAGGACGGACGGCCCCGGATCGAAGTGGTGGCCGCCCTAGGCGACCTGTCCGACACGTCGGGCCACGACCATGAGATCACCCTTCCTCCACCGAGCATGCCGCCCCTGGACGAGTGCGTTGAACGCGACGGATTGGAGCAGGGCGTACGCCTTTTCATCTCCAGCCGAGTTGACCTCCGAGTGCATCCCGCGATGTCGACCGCTGGGGGCTCGAACAAGGCCGAGGTGGTTGGTTGGATCCGTTTCGCCGACGAACGTCCCCCCGATGCCCTGGGCGCCGTACTGTTCTCCGACGCCTTCGCCCCGTCGATCTTCTCGCGGCTCGGACGGGTGGGCTGGGTTCCCACCATCGAGCTGACCGTCCACGTGAGACGCCGCCCCAGTCCTGGATGGATGATGGGCCGGTTCACCACCGAGGACCTGCACGACGGCCGGATGATCGAAGATGGGTGCATCTGGGACGCCAACGGGTCTCTAGTGGCCCGCTCCCGACAACTGGCCATGCTCCTCCCGGGAACCGCTGCCAGCTGAGCCGAGGGCCGGCAGCGGCCTGACAGGCAGTCGGTACCGTTTAGGTCCCGGTCCACTCCGGGGGACGTTTCTCGGCGAAAGCCCGGGGGCCCTCCTTGGCGTCGCCGGACTTCCAGACGGTCGCCATGTGGGGTCGCTGGATCTTCCACAGCTCCTCTTCGGTGGCGCCCTGGGTTGCCCGGATGAGCTGCTTGGAGGCGGCTACGGCCAGCGGAGCATTCCGGGCGATCCGCTCGGCCAGAACGAGGGCCGCACTGAGCGCCTCACCGGGCTCAGTCAGCCGGGACACCAGACCGTGGTCGGCAGCTTCCTCGGCGGTGATCGGATCTCCGGTAATGGCCATCTCCATGGCCGTGCCGTAGCCGACACGACCGGGCAGCCGGAACAGGCCAGCTCCTGCGGCAAACAGGCCCACCCCAACCTCCGGTATGCCTAACTTGGCCCCACGGGCAGCTACCAGCAGGTCGCACGACAGGGCCAGTTCCAGCCCTCCAGCAAGGGCGAAGCCCTCAATCGCCCCGACAAGTGGCTTAGCTGCGCCGTTTTGCACGAACTCCAACATCGGCCCGATGTCCTCACCCCGTGAGAATGCCTTGAGGTCCATGCCGGAGCAGAAGCCCTTTCCGGCACCGGTTACGACACCGGCCGTGAGCCCAGAATCACTGTCGAGCTCCTGCACGGCGGACCACAGGCCCTCGGACAGGGCCCCGTTGATGGCGTTCATGGCCTCGGGTCGATTCAGCGTGATGACCAGAACTCGACCTCGGCGCTCAGTGAGCACCGCCGACTCCCCATTGCCGCCCATCTCAGGTCGGCTTACTTGGGGGGCATCCGGATGCCCCCGTCGACCCGGATGACCTCACCGTTCATGTACGGGTTGGTTAGCAAGTCCATGACCATAAAGGCCAGTTCCTCGGAGGAACCCAGCCTCTTTGGGAACAGCACCGACTGGCCCAGGTGAGCCTTAAAGGCTTCGCTCTGTTCGCCCTCGCCATAGATGGGGGTGTCGATGAGGCCAGGAGCGATGGTGTTGACCCGTACACCGACAGCCGACAGGTCTCGGGCGACGGGAAGCGTCATGCCCACGATGCCGCCCTTGGAGGCCGAGTAGGCGGCCTGTCCGATCTGGCCGTCGAAGGCCGCAGCGGAAGCCATATTCACCACCGCTCCTCGTTGTCCGTCTTCATCCAGCGGCTCAGTCGCCGCCATGGCCCCGGCGGCGCGACTGAGCACGTTGAACGAGCCAACCAGGTTGACCCGGACCACGAATTCGAACCGAGCTAGGTCCATCGGCTCGTTGTCGCGGGAGATAGTCCGTGCCGCATATCCGAGACCCGCCGAGTTGACGAGCGCCCTGAGCGGGCCCATCTCGGAAGCAGCGGCAACCGCAGCGTCGGCATCGTCGGTGCTGGTGACATCGCACCGGACAAATAGGCCGCCCAACTCGGAGGCCACGGCCTGGCCACGCTCCTCGTTGAGGTCGGCAACGACGACCCGGCTTCCAGCGGCTGCTAGTTGACGGGCACTGGCCTCGCCGATACCGGACGCTCCGCCGGTGACGACAGAGGAACTGCCGTCCAAGTCAACTCGGGGCACGCTGATCTCCTCTCGTGTTATTGCTGGTGTGCAGCTGAACCCGTGACGAATTAGCCGTGGGGGAGCAGAACGGTTCGGGCCTCAGCGCCTGCCTTTAGGGAGTTGAACGCCTCCTGAAGGCCGTCAAGGCCAGCAGTATGGGAGACCAACTCATCCAGCCGAAGCATGCCCCGGAGGTACAGGTCGGCCAGGAGCGGGAAATCTCGCCGGGGCTTGCCGCCCCCGGCCCGAATACCCAACAGGTTCTTGTTCTGGTGAAGGGCCTGGAACGGGTAGGTAACAGTGGCCGTGAGGTCGGGAACCCCTACGGCACACACGTTTCCGCCCGCTCGGACCATGGAGATGGCGTCGGCCAAAAGCTTGGTACTACCCACCACCTCGAAGGCGTGGTCCACGCCGCCGCCGCTGACCTGCTGCACGGCGGCCACCGCGTCGAAGTCGTCGCTATCAGCCAACAGGAAGTCGGTGGCTCCGAACTCAGTGGCCATCCGCTCCTTGGAGGGCGCCCGGTCGATAGCGATGACCTGGGAGGCGCCACTGAGCCGGGCCGCCTGAATGACGTTTAGACCGACGCCCCCAGCACCGATGACCGCGACCCGGTCGCCGACGGCCACCCGAGCCCGGTTGAATACCGCCCCAGCCCCGGTCATTACACCGCACCCGATGAGGGCAGCCGAGGTGAGGGGAACCTCAGCGGGGATAGGGACGGCTTGGTTCTCGTGGACGATGGTCTCTTGGGCAAAGGCGCCCAGGTTGGCGAACCCCCAAAGGGCCTGCTCGCCCTCGACGTGGGTATGACGGAGACCGCCGAAGCCGCAGTTACCCGGATCACCGCCCTCGCAGGTCGGGCAGTGCCCACAGTTCCCAAACGTGGACAGCACCACGTGGTCACCTACCGAGCAATAAGTAACGGCCGATCCGACCTCCACAACGACGCCGGCTGCCTCGTGCCCGGGGACCAGCGGGGTGGGCATGTAGTACTTGCCGTGCACGCAACTGAGGTCACTGCCGCAGACACCGGCCGCCCGGATCTCGACGCGGACCTGCCGCGGCTCAAGGTCCGCCGCATGCTCAAGGGCGTCGGATAGCCGGACGTGCTCCTCGCCGTTGCCCTCCTGGATAAGGCCCTGCATGGTGGACGTGCTCCGTTCGACCGAAATCAGACAGGACCCATCATCCCGCCCGGATGTCGGCGGGGCCAACGCGTGGGACGGTGTTGCCGATCACAGTGAGGCCCAGAAGCCCACGAGCAGGTCAGCGGCCTCGTCGGGACGCTCCATCATCCACCAGTGGCCAGCACCATCCATCGGAGCGTGGCAGGCGCCCAGGCGGTCGGCCATTTCGGCGGCCCGACCCGGTGGCCCGACATAGGGGTCCTCGGTCGGGTCTAAGGCCAGTCCGGGTGGGAGGTTGGTGTTGACCAGGATCTTGCCCAACTCGATCATTGCCGGCTGGGCGCCCGACCGGTAGAGCGGGAGGATGCAGTCGGTCATGGCCTCGAGTGCGTCGGCCATGTCCGCGGCCGCCGCCTTGGTTACGCCGTTGGTGCCCATGTTGGCAATCCAGTCCTCGCGTGACACGGCACCCATCCCGTCCAGTACCTGCTCACCAACGTCGGGGGTTTGCCAGAGTTGGGCTAGGTCGTGCCACTGGTAGTCGGGGTGTACAAGGCCCGTGCAGTCACACGCCCACGAGTGGACGAGGTCAGGTCGGGTGGCCAGGACCCCAAACACATGGCCGGCGCCCCAGTCATGGCCAACCAGGTCGACCGGGTTGCCACCGGAGGTCAGATCCTCCAGCTCGGCGATCAGCCAGTCCCGGTATTCGAGCTGGGTGGCTCCCCACCCGTCCGGTATTGATGCGCCGAACCCGGGTGGCGAAAGCAGCACCAGGTCAGTGACGCTGCGGTCGGTGAGCTCGCAGACCAAGTCAGTCCAGATGGCATCAGTTTCCGGGTTGCCGTGGATCAGGACAGTGGTCATGCGGTTTCCTCCATTTCCGGCAGGGGTCAACCCCGTTCGGTCAGGTCGTATTCGGCCATGAAGTATGGGGTGTCAGGGTCGTAGGAGGTGAGGGTGACGGGATCAGCTACCTGACCCACCGGGCGGACGTCGGAGCCAAGGGTGTCTGAGGCGTCGTCGCCAAGTTCGTCCCTGGCCTCCTCGACGAGGGCTAAGAGCTCGGCAACCACAGCGGGGTTTTCCTCGACCACGTCGTTTCGCTCGCCGATATCCGTCTCCAGGTCATAGAGCCGCACCCGTTCCACGTTCCACTTCCGGACATGAAGCTTCCAGCGGCCTTTTCTCACGGCCTCCACGTTGCCGCCAAGGATGTAGAAGAACGGGGCCTCGGGCGGAGCGTCGCCACCCTCCAGGAGGGTGCTGATGTCTCGCCCGTCCAGAGTCCGGTCGCCGGGGACGTCGACGCCACACCACCCGGCGATTGTGGGATAGAGATCCATGGCGTTGAGGACCTCGGGGACCGTCTGCCCAGCCGGGACTCTTCCCGGCCACCGGACGATGCACGGAACCCTCTGACCGCCCTCCCACGTTGTGCCCTTTGCGGCCCGGAGCGCACCGTTGCTTCCGCCGCCGTCGCGAATCAGGGCACCGTTGTCACTGGTGAAGACGACCACCGTGTCCTCGTCCAGGCCCAGAGCTCGGATCTCGGCAAGGAGTGCCCCGGTTGACCAATCAATGCATTGCACGGCCGCCCCGTAACGACCATTAGTTGACTGTCGGACGAAGCGATCCCGGACGTAGATCGGCAGGTGCACGTAGAGGTGTGCCAGGTAGAGGAAGAACGGCCGGTTCCGATTAGAGCGTAGGAACTCCACCGCGTCGGCAACGTATGCCTCGGTAAGGGCAGCCTGGTCGGGCTGCTCGGCTACTACGTCGTCGTCCCGCATAAGAGGAAGGGGCGGGCGGTTAGCCAGCATCGGGGCGTCGTTGGGCACCGGTGTTCCTAGTTGCTCCATGATGTCGCGGTAGGACTGCCCCTCGGGCGGTAAGGCCTGCCGACCCATGTCGTTGCTGTAGGGGAGGCCAAACCATCCGTCGAAACCATGGCGGGTAGGCAGGAACTCCGGTTGGTCTCCGCAGTGCCACTTTCCGACCAGCCGGGTGGCATACCCAGCGTCGCTGAGGAGCCGGGCGATGGTGATCTCGTCAGGGTGCAGCCCCTGAGCCTGGCCGGGGAACAAGACGGGAGCGTTGTCGATGCTCCGCCCACCGAAGCCAACCCGGAGCGGATAACTACCGGTAAGCATCGCGGCCCGTGACGGCGAGCAGACCGGTGACGCCATGTAGAAGTCGGTGAGGCGGGCCCCTTCAGAGGCCATGCAGTCCAGGGTCGGGGTCTCATGCTGAGTTGAGCCGTAGCACGACAGGTCGCCGTAACCCAGATCGTCGCAGTTGATGAGGATGACGTTCGGTCGTCGACTCATGGCTGGCCCTTCAGTCACCGTGATCATCCTGCGTGGGGCAGCAGTCTGCCGAAGCGGGCCCGGGGACCGGACCCGGTCTGGGGGTCAGACCGAGACTACGGTCCGCCCCATGAGCGACGAAGCCGAGAGCCAGAAGGTCGTTATGGAGTGGGAGACCCCCACCCACGCAGAGATAATCGAGATTACGAAGGCGCACATCATGGGGATGGAGGCCTCCGATGACGATGCCGTGTGGTGTGTGGTGGGTATGCACCACGTGCTGTTACACACCGTCGGTCGACGATCGGGTAACGAACACAAGGTGGCCTTACCGTTCTGGCGTGATGCCGACGGGCATCGGATTGTGGTCGGATCGTTTGCCGGGGCGACGAATGACCCGGCGTGGGTCCTGAACCTACGGGACCGGGAGGCCAATCCCCGGGTGAAAGTCAGGGTGCAGGGCGGCATGTTCTGGTCTGAGCACGAGGTCCTCGATGCAGGCCCAACCCGTGACGCCCTGTGGGCGGCCCTCGTGGAGGATCGCGCGTTTTATGCCGACTACCAGACAAAGACGGACCGGGTGATACCACTGGTGCGCCTGGCCGAGACTGAATCCATCACCGATTAATCGATCGGTCATCGATCAGGTAAGGCGGATTATCGAGAGCCCGATTTCGGGGCTCAAGCACCGGGGTCCTCAGGGTCGGCCTGCACGGGGATGGTCCACGCGCGTGGCCCAGATACAGCCGTCGCCGGTGTCCGCGCGAACCGAGCCGGCAGCCGGGGCGGTGAGGATGTACAGGGTCCGCCCGTCGTCACCACCGAGGGTGCAGGCGAATGCCTGCTGTGGAGTCTCGATGCGGTGGGTGATCTCGCCACCCTCCAACACCCGGAGCACACCAGAGGTGGCCACGTCCGCAAACCATATTCCACTCGCTTCGTCCATCGTGCAGCCGTCGGGCGCCGACTGCGGGAGGGGAGCCCACACACGGCCCGGGCCCGGTGTTCCGTTCCTGTCAAGGTTGAAGGCGGTGTAGCGCTGACCGAATGTTTCCCCCACAACCAGGGTCCGCCCATCGGGGGTGATGACAGAACCGTTGGGGAACAGCAGGTCACCGGGCCCGACGTCGACGGTTCCATCCGGTCGCACCACGGCCAGAGTTGCGGCCTGTGGGTGGCCATAGTCGGTCTCGATGTCCCAGCCGAAGTTCCCCACGTATGCGGTGCCGTCAGCCGCGACGACCATGTCGTTGCAGTGCCAGGTGGCGACTTCAGAGAGATCGGCGTGAATGATCACCTCGCTGTCCACTACACGGAGAACCTGTCTGGCCACCATGGCTACGACGAGCAGGGAGCCGTCGGGCATCCACCCAAGCCCGGAGGGTTGTTCGTCGCCCAGGTCCAGCACGGTTTCGCGTTCGCCATCCGGTGAAACGGCGTAGACGCGGTGCTGGTAGAAGTCGCTGTACCAAAGGCGGCCGTCGTGCCAGCGAGGTCCCTCGCCGAAGTCCAGGTCGTTGAGCACCAGTTCGAGTTCTGCCATCAAGGCCTCCCGGATCTCGTCCCGATATTACGGGAGGGTCTAAGCGCTGGTGAAGGCGGTACTCCGCCTAGCCTTCGGCGCCGATGGGCTTCCGAGCGCTGACACCTTACGTTTGGCCGATCTACGGGCCCTGGATGTCGGCCAGCCTCGGCATGAGCCTCCTCCTGGTCGCATTGCCAATCATCCTGGTTGGGGATGGCCACGGGTACGCCCTGGCCAGCATTGTGGCCGGTGCCGGGGGTGCGGGAGCTGCCACCGGGGCGCTACCCGTAGGTTGGGCCACTGATCGGTGGGGTCCGGCCAGAGTGGGGGCGGGCTCCCTCGTGGCCATGGTGTGTTCAGCGGCCGTCATGACGGCCAGCGGAACGGTCGTCGTTTTGGGACTCGGCCACTTTGTGTTCGGGGCCGGCGCGCTCGGTGTGATGCTGTCGCGCCAAGCTGACCTGACCCGCCGGATTCCACTCCTGCTCCGAGGGCGAGCCATGTCACTGATGGGCGGGACAATGCGGTTCTCAGTTCTACTCGGGACCATCGTTGGCGGAGTCCTCGTCGATGTGGCGGGAGCCCGATGGACCTTTGGGGCTGCCGGCCTAGGAGCAGCGATAGGCATTCCGGCGGTTCTTCCTGGGGCCCTCAAGCCGGAAAGGGAGGTTGCTCCGATCGGTACCGGAGGTCCGGACCTGTTGGAGGTGGTGCGGACGAACCGGCGGCGTCTATTCCACGCAGGCCTATTCGGGATGGCCGCTATGACGACGCGTGAGGGTCGGATGGTGTTACTGCCCCTGGTGGGGGTTGCCTTAGACCTTCGACCATCGACCATCGGGATACTGGTGGCTGCCGGCTACAGCGCGGACCTCATCCTCTTCCCGCTGTCGGGCTACATCATGGACCGCCTGGGGCGCCTAGCGGCCATAGTGCCGGCCTACGCACTACTCGCTCTCGGCCTCCTCAGCTTGCTGGTGGTGGACTCGGCGACAGGGGTTTTGTTTTCGGGGTTGGTGATGGGCGTCGGGAACGGCCTGAGCGCCGGCTCCCTATTCACCCTGAGTAGCGACCTAGCCCCCAAGGAGGGAACGGCGTCCTTCCTCTCGGCTGTCGCGCTGATCACCGACGGCGGTCGGGTGCTTGGACCGCTGGTTGTGGCGGTAGTGGCCAGTCTCGGCAGCTTGGATGGCGCAGCGGTTGGCCTGGCCCTAGTCATGACCCTCGGCCTGGTCTGGCTGGTGGCCGTGGTCGGCGAAACCTCAACCTAGGTTGCCTTGAATGGTGAGCCTCTTTTCTCCGACGTCGTTGGGAACTCTGAAGCTCCGGAACCGGATCGTCATGGCGCCCATGACCCGCTCACGATCCACCGAGAACGGCGCAGTGACCGACCTGATGGCCTGGTATTACGGGCAGCGGGCTTCGGCAGGCCTAATCGTGACTGAGGGGATCGCCCCGAGCGAGGACGGCAAGGGTTATTGCCGCACGCCGGTCCTGGACTCGTCGGAACGGGCCGACGGTTGGCGGCCAGTAACCAGCGCCGTACATCAGCGCGGCGGGCTGATCGTCGCCCAAGCCATGCACTGCGGACGAATTGCCCATAAAGACAACAAGACTCCGGACGCCGAGACTGTGGCTCCGTCAGCCGTCCGTGCCACAGGAGAGATGTACACGGACGGCAACGGCCTGCAGCCCTTCGACCAACCACGAGAACTGACGGAATACGAGGTTCCAGGAGTGGTGGCGGAATACCGGCGATTCGCTGCCCTGGCTCTCGAAGCCGGATTCGATGGCGTCGAACTGCACGGGACGAGCGGCTACCTGCCGGCCCAGTTCCTGTGTACGGGAACAAACCGGAGAACCGACGCCTACGGCGGACCAGTCCAGAATCGGATCCGGTTCGTGGTTGAAGTGCTACACGCAATGGCCGACGAGGTGGGAGCCAACCGAATCGGCCTCCGCATCTGCCCGGGGAACCCCTTCAACGACCTTCAAGATGAGGGTCCTTCCGACGTCGAGGACACCTTCCGGGCACTTCTGGAGGAGATACGTCCCATGGGGCTCGCCTACCTACACGTCATCCGTCTGGCGGGAGCGCACCTGGACAACCTGGCATTGGCCCGGGACCACCACGACGGAGCACTAATCGCCAACGACTCCTTCGACGCCCGAGAGGCCGAAGATGCCATCACCGCCGAACGATGTGACGCCGTGTCGTTCGCGCGGTACTTCCTGGCCAACCCCGACCTAGTTGAGCGCTTCGCTGATGGTCTGCCGTTGGCTCGCTTCGATTCACGCACCCTTTACACCCCGGGGCCCGCCGGCTACATCGACTATCCGACAGCTGGAGAGGCGTGACGGCCCGATTCGGCAACAGGAGGAAAGCGCGCACGAGGAGCTGCTCGGGTTCGACCTGCCACCATCTACGGGTTGGCGGACCAACCGCGGCGCGACGATCCTGATGAGGCATGCACTACGTGATCCACGCCCTGGACCGCCCTGACGCCGGCGACCTGAGGGCCCAGACCCGACCGGACCACCTGGCGTACTTGGCCGGCTTTGCTGTGACGTTCGGCGGGCCCCTCCTGGACGATGACGGCCAGATGTGCGGTTCTCTGATCGTCCTTGACGTCGATACCCGCGAGGCGGCCGAGGAGTTCGCGGCCGGGGATCCCTACGCCGAGGCGGGCCTGTTCGAACGAGTCACGATTACAGGCTTCCGGCCCCTACTGGGCACCTGAGTCTCGCCTACGTGCTCACCGGTCAGTCCAAGCCGGCCAGAAAGTCCAGCATGGCAGGGTTGACTACGTCTGGCGCCTCGAGGTTGCTGGTATGGCCGGCGCCGGGAACCACCACGAAGGTTGACGGCCCCGAGAGTGATTCCGAGACGAGGCGCCCCCGTTCCAGAGGAATGGCCATGTCAGCGTCGCCGTGAAAGACGATGCTCGGACAGGTGATCTCACCAAGACGTTCGACGATCGAATCGCGTTCGAAGAGACAATCCTTGGCCCCCACCCACGCGGCAATCGGCTTGGAGGTCCACTTGCCCCGCCAGTAACGGGCGTCGGCGTAGCCAGGGGCGAACAGGAACATCTGGAGGGCATCACCGATCTCGCCGGAAAGCCCCATGGCGCCAGCGGCGTCGAAGAGTCCCTGGTACTGCGTCCGATCCTCGACGGAGAGAGCTTCGGCCTCGGTGTCGACTAACACCATGGCCCGGACCCGGGCGGGGGCGGTGAGGGCGGCCCGCAGCGTCAGGAAACCGCCCTGGGACATACCGCCTAGCACCGCACGATCAATGCCTAGGTGGTCCAGCAGCCCGACCACGTCGGCGGCCAGGTCCCAGTAGTCGAAGGGCTCGGTGTGGGTGGTCTGGCCCCAGCCCCGCTCGTCGTAGGTCACGACCCGCCATCCGGCGCCGGTGAGAGGACCAACCTGATGCACCCACATCTCATGACCCATGCCAAAGCCGTGGCTCAGCAAGATGGCTGGCCCGTCGCCACCGGTGTCCAGGTAGTGGATGGTCTGGTCATTGACATCGGCGAAGGGCACGGTTGATCTCCTCGGGTGCTCCATGTTGGGCTGACTGGTTAATCGATCGACGGGCGCGTTCGGGATGAAAACTCGCAACAGAGCGCTTAGCGAAATCTACTCTGGGGACCTGTGACCGTCGGCTACCGCAACCCGTTTCTGGCCGCCAGCGAAAACCCGATCGCCCACGGCCGGTGCGACCAGCAGGACTGCACAGAAATAGCTGGGGCCATTCCTGACGGTGCCGTCGAGTTGGGCAACGAGGAGAGGCAGTTCACGTGGCTTGGTCCCGGCCACTTCGGCGGTTTGATTTCCGGCCCGTACCCCGACGGGAAGCGCACAATCTGGAGCAACGGCCGCGAGCGGCTGGTCAAGTTGGATTACGAAACCCTGGAGGTCTTGGCCTCCCTGGATCTGCCTGGCTCGGGGTCCAGCACGATGGAGGACTGGGAGGCTGGCGTGGCGGGCCTTGACGAACTCGAGGGCGATGAGGCGGTCCTTCACGCCGCTGACCTGGCCGCCCGGTTCCTAACTGGTCTCGATGGCGTGTACTCCCTTCTGGACGCGGACCACACCATGTTCTTGGGGCGCAAGACGGGTGCCGTGGCTTACGCAGAGGTGGACCCGACGGATCGTTGTTCGCCGTTGGTGGAGGTCGCACGGTGGGCCAAGCCGGCGGAGGTCGAGGGGTCGTTCGTAGGCGTCAACATGACCCCCGACGGGCGCCTGGTCCTGTCGACTGACCACGGGTGGTTGGTCAGCCTGGCCCGGGACTTCTCTGACCATGTGGCCATCCGACTCCCTGGTGCGGACAGGGATGCAGCCGACCACTGCGCTCGGATGGAGGCCGAGCGGGGCAATACGGGATACGGCTGGGTACGTACGAGTATGTGTTGTGACGAGACGGGGGGCGTTTATGTCAGCTCGGTGGACCACACCCACCGGGTGGTGTGGACCGGTGAGCGCTTCTCGCTAGACGAGGCCGACGGTGCGTGGAGCGCTCGCTACAGAAACGAAACCGGCCGGGGCTCAGGGACTACGCCGTCGCTCATGGGGTTCGAGCCCGCCGATGACCGCTTCGTGGTCATCGGCGATGGCGACGAGGTGGTCAATATCACCTTGTTTTGGCGAGACAGAATCCCTGAGGACTGGGAGCAGCTCCCCGGGGCCCCATCCCGGCGGATTGCCGGCCTGGGACCGGCCCATATGGGTGATCTGACCCGCGCCGCCATCCAGACCGAACAGTCGATCACCGTGTCGGGCTATGGGGCCATGACAGTCAATAACGAACCGGGCTCCCTTCCCGACTGGCTTCCGGCTCGGGGAGCCCGCCTCTTGTGCTTTTTCTTGGGACATCACGAGCGGTTCACCCCGTATGGCCTCCACAAGTACGAGTGGGACCCGTTAACCCAAACTTTTAGGGAGGCGTGGGTGGCCACTGACGTCAGTTCCCCCAACTCAGTGCCCTACATAAGCCAGGACTCGGACACCGTCTACACATGTGGAACCCGAGGTGGAAAGTGGACCATCGAGGCGTTGTCCTGGTCGACAGGGAAGTCGCGGGGCCACTGGGTGATGGGAGATTCCCGCTACAACGCGCTGGGCGGGGGCGTTCACCTCGACGAGGACGGTCGCCTCGTGTACGGCACCATTTTCGGGAAGGCCCGGATACTGCGAGCACCCTGACCATCGACCGTCAGGGGACAAATGTCCGACCTCCCGGAGGTGTGAGCGAGAGGCGGACCGGCTACAAACGGGTGCGTGGAACGGCCACCGGACCGGCGGGCTGAGGCGCTGGACGCTCTCGACGGAGGCACTTTTGACGCCCTCGTGGTGGGCGGTGGCATCAACGGGGCGGTCTCGGCCCTCGCCCTGTCGGCCCACGGCCTGCGGGTGGCCCTTGTGGAACGCCACGACTTCGGATCCGGTACCAGCCAAGAGTCATCATGCATGGTCTGGGGTGGATTCAAATACCTGGAGAGCCGCGACCTTCGCTTGGTGGCCGGGCTCTGCGACTCTCGAAATCGGCTAGCCCAGGCGTTTCCGACCCGCCTCGCCGAGACTCGCTTCCTGGCTGCCCTGGATCACGGGGCGCCCTTTCCGCCGTGGTTTGCTTCGTTAGGGGCTGTGACCTACTGGGGCCTGGGGCGTATGGCCACCCAGCCTCCCCGCCATCGGCCGACAGCCAGCATCGAACGCTTAGAACCGTCGGTTGATACTTCGATGGTGCGAGGCGGCATCGAGTACTCCGATTACCTGCTGGTAGACAACGATGCCCGTTTCGTCTCGGAGATGGCGCTACAGGCCGTGCGGCACGGGGCGGTTATCGCCAACCGTGTTGATGTAGTGGCCGCTGAAACAGGAGTGGGTGGCTGGCGGGTGGGCCTGAGCGACGTCCTGGCCGACCGGACCTTCCAGTGCTCAGCGTCTCTCGTCGTCAACGCAGCCGGTCCCTACGTGCCGGACGTAGGGCACCTAACCGGAACAGCCACCAACCACCGTTTGGTGTTTTCAAAAGGCATTCACCTGGTGGTGCCTCGGATCACTGACTCGGGACGGATATTGGCGTTTTTCGACGATGACGAGAGGTTGTTCTATGTGCTTCCGATGGGGGACCGTTCGGTTATCGGGACGACGGACACCCCTGTCGAGGATCCCGACGTGTCGGTGACTGGAGAGGACCGATCGTTTTTGCTGGAACAGATCAACGCCCGAATCGACCTGCCGCATCCGCTAACAGTCGCCGACGTGATTGCCGATCGCTGTGGAGTCCGGTCGCTCGTCGTGGAGCCCGGGGGATCGGCTGAGGGCCGGGACTGGACAGAACTGTCGCGGCGGCACGCTGTGGAAGTCGACCGAACTCTTGGTGTCGTGTCAATTCTGGGCGGCAAACTTTCCGACTGTCTTAACGTAGGCGACGAGGTCGTCGAGGCCGCAGAGAGCTGCGGTTTGGAGGTCCGCACGCCGGTGACGCGGTGGTATGGCGAGCCTGGTCGTACAGCCCGACGACGATTCAACGAGCGGGCATCCGATCTTGGGCTGAACCAGCAAGTGGCCGAAGACCTTTGGCGCCGCCAAGGTATGCGGGCCTTCCCGACACTCGACCTGATCGACGAGGACAGAACCCTGGGCGAGCCAATGGGTGGCCTGATGCCCCTCACCGAAGCCGAGGTTCGAGTCATGGCCGACCATGAGCGAATCCTCGAACCAGAGGACTTCCTGCGCCGCCGAACCATGCTCGCCCAGGTGGAGCGGGACGAGGACCTAGCTGGCGACAAGGCAGTACAACGGGCGTTGGGGATCCTGGGAATGGTTTAAGTCCATTGCTGAAATCCTGACCTCGTTAGCCGGTTAACCGGCTCAGGAGCCCCGTGGGACCGTGTCTTGTGGCAGGTGTCCTTCATTGCCTTGTCGACCTGGCTTCTGAGCGCGAAATTGGATCCATGCAGTTTTTCCAACGGAGACGGTGGATCGATCCAGACCGGTTGATGGAGGGCCATGCCGCGTTTGTCCGACAACTGGAGTGGATTGACGCCCATACAAACATGGACATGGCTGGGTGGCGGCTTGCTGACAGCGACCCGCTGGGGGCAATACTGGCCACGACCACTTACGACGATCACGACTGGTTCCTGGCCGAGAAGGACTACCTCCAGACCTTGTCCGCCTACGGTCCTGTTAACAACGCTGCGGCATCTCTGACGGTCGGCGAGGACACCTTCGAACGGTGGGACAGCGTGGAAGACCTCCCGTTCGGTTGGTCCCTTGACGATACGTTCTGGCAACTAACGGCCCCGAATGACGTCGAACGGTCGGGTGGGAGAGCTACCCGGTGGACGAACGTGGAGGGCGCAGCGGGCTGCACTGCCTGGCTATTAGATGCCGATGGCCCGATGGTCGAACCGACCGGTGCCCGTATCGAGCACTGGGAACGAATTCACTGACCAGGGGACGTCGTGTCGGGTCAGCCCCCTGAACCGTCTGTTGGCCACGTGTGGTGGCTGGGGTGCCGCTGGTCGACCTCGCAGTCGTGCTTGTCAAGGTGGTGATGCCACCCAGCTAGTGGATGGAGGACCCACTTGCTGACCGAGTGAGCGATTTCGCCCGATCGAGCCAGGATGGGCTGGAACGTTGATTGATGCTCGACGGGTACGGCCTGCCGGACCCGGACCCGGTACGAGAGATAAAGAGCCAGAACGGCCAAGCAGGTAGCCAACGACCAGAAGTAGGCAGAAGGCCCGAGGGCCTGTACGGCCATTCCAATGATCATTGGGGCGGCCATGGCTCCGAAACTGGAAGCCAACACGAGGGTCGATGCGGCCGCCACCCGCTTCTCGGCGGGGACCCAGTCGTTGGCTAGGGCAACGAACTGCCCGTAGAGAGGGAATACGAAGGCTCCGAAGACCAGGTTGACGATCAGGAGGACCATGCTGGTCGCCGGAACCAGCGCTCCGATACAGGCCAGTCCACACGACGTGATGGCCACGACCAGGATTACCGCCCGGCGGGGGTACCGGTCCGAAAGCTTGCCCAGTGGGATCTGGAGGGTGATGGCCCCGATCACGGCCGCCGAGGTGAACAAGGTGATTCGGCCGGCGCCCATACCCGACTCGGTACCGAACACGGCGGCCATCGAAGTGGAGGCCGACTGAACGAACGAACAGAGAACGATGCCGACGACCGCCGAGGGGATGGTCCGATACAGGTCCCGTAGTGGCATCTTCTCCTCGCTTGGGACCGGAGCGGCCGTTGAGGCCGAGAGGGTCACCGGCACAACGGCAAGTGAGATGAGGACTGAGGACAGCACGAAGAGCTTGAACCCGTCAGCTGAGCCAACGTTCAGTAGGAGCTGACCGACGGCCGTCCCACCCATCATGACCATCATGTAGGCACCGAGAATGCTGCCCCGCGTTTCGTTCGTGGCCCGGTCATTCAGCCAGCTCTCCAAGATCACCAAGACGCCGGCGTTGCAGGCTCCACCGACGAAGTACACGACAGCCCACGTGACGGGCAGCACGAGCACAGCGTTGATGAGGACGGCGGCCGAAGCAGTCGAGGCCAACGCCGCAAACACTCTGATGTGGCCCACCGCCGAAAGGGCGCGGCCAATTGCCTTAGCTCCCAGCAGATAGCCGGCGAAGTGGACGGCCATCACCGTGCCCATCGCGCTGGCACTAAAGCCCTCAGATTCGGCGCGGATAGGCAGGAGGATCCGTTGTAGGCCATTGCCGACCTGCAGGAAGAGGAAGGCCAAGAACAGCGCCCACACGCCGAGAAGGGACGAAATGGTCGACGTTCGACCCTGTCCCGTGCCGGCCGTCGACCCGTCGGCCGACGGCGGGTTCATCGAAGGGTCCTGACACCCCGACCGACATGGTCGGGAAGGGGAATAACGGCATGGTCAGAGGCCTGGGCTAGGGCGTTACCCAGCACCGGTTCGACCATAGGGGCAACCTCGGGACCATTCAGCCCTCGGGTCACGTGGAGCATCATGGACTCTTGGGTGGCCGCCGGATCGGGGAGGTCCCCAGTGAACAACTCGTGATGAAGATGGATCCTCTTTGCGTCAGCACCCAGAACCCAGCTGTCAGCTCGTATTGACGCGCCCTCCTTGACCTCGCGGAGGTACCGGATTCGGCTTTCGACCGTGTAAAAACTTCCGTGCTCCTCGAGGTACTCGGAGCCGAAGCCGAGGTGGACCAGGACTTCGTCGGAGGCCTGGCCGAATGCCACGCCGTAGTAGCCCTCAGTGAGATGGCCGTTGTAGTCGATCCACTCCGGTGGAACGACGGTGCTCCACACCCGGAGCGGTTCGGGGCTTGCTGCCATCGACCTGACCTCCACAGTCCGGCCGGCCACCGGCATCGGAAGACTGCCAATGGGGTGGTGGTGCCACCGGGGTGGCGTTTACGCCGGCAATCTACGGCCGTCCCGCGCTATGCGGCAATCATCCTCGACGGTCATGGGGCACAGGCGGCCTTGACATCCACTGTTAGCCCAGGGGGCCCGGAGGGAGCGTCTTCGTATCAAGGGTGGCCAACGCCCCGATATCGGGTGCGGGTGCCGTGCCGAACACCTCCTCAGCGGCAGCCAGAAGGGCCACTAGGGCAGCGTCGCCATGACGCTGCCCAGCAAACTGAATCCCGACAGGAAGGCCACCGTCGATGAATCCTGCCGGCAGGGACGCCGACGGTGCGCCGGTCACGGTGATCCTCGAACAGGACCGCATCCAGTGGGTGTAGTGGTCCAGTGACACGCCGTCGATCTCGTCGACCCACTCCATGCCGACCGGGAATGGTGACACCTGGGTAGTCGGCGACAGGAACGCATCGAACTGACCTTCAACAAAGAACCGATCCCAGTCGGATCGGATACGTCCTTCGGTGGCGACTGCCGCGGCGATCCGATCGGCATCTAGAGAAAGGCCCAGCCGGATCTCATAGCGGGCTGTGGCCTTCACACGCTCGTCGTCGACGAGAGGGGCCAGATGGAAGGTCTGAAAAAGGCCGCGCAAGTCTTCGAAGCAGCGATCGGCGCCCCTCAGGTTGGGGCAGGCCTCCACCACCTCCCAGCCAGCATCCGCCAACGCATCGACGGCCCGGGCGGTTGCCGCCCGGACGGGGGGCTCCACCGGAAGGTCCCCAAGGTCAGGAGAGAACGCAACCCGGGGAACGGTCGGGATGGGGTCTGCCGACACCTCGGCAGACATCATCACTCCCAGCAGGAGCGCCATGTCGGCCACCGTTCGGCCCATCGGGCCAGCGATCGGTTGGTCGGTCCGGGGATCGGGATGCACGTCCAAGGGAATAGATCCGGTGGTCGGACGAAAGCCGACTACGGCGTTAAAGGCTGCTGGATTCCGGAGCGAGCCACCCAGGTCCGAGCCGTCGGCGATTGAGAGAGATCCACAGGCCAGACCCACAGCCGCACCGCCACTCGAGCCACCTGCGCTGCGTTTTGGGTCCCATGGGTTGCGGGTCAGACCTAGCACCGGATTGAAGGTGTGGGAGCCCTTTCCGAACTCAGGTGTGTTGGTTTTGCCCACCGGCACCACGCCGCTCCGACGGACATGGGCGACGAGGGGGGCGTCGTCGGTCGGTATGTGGTCGCTGAAGACCAATGATCCCCGGGTGGTCAGGACACCAGCGGTGTCGTTGAGGTCCTTGAAAGCGGTGACAAGCCCGCGCAGAGGGGTGCCCTTAAGCATGGTCGGATCGTCATCGAGTCGACCGGCCAGATCCTCAGCTGTGTCCCAGTGGACGGTTGGTATGGCGTTGACCACCGGCTCGGTCATCTCGGCCCGGGTCCGGCAGTCAGCCAGGAGTTCCCGGCACGACGCCCTGCCGGTGTCCAGCAGCGCCTTCTGCTCGGTGGCGGTTAACGCAGCGAGGTCCATCGCCGGCGCACCCTAGGGCACGTCGAAGATGGACCTCTTGCCGGTCTCCGATCGTTCAGCGACCGAAAACGGATCAGTGTCCGTGCAGTTCCCAGCCGTGGGGGACCGACAGCCCGAATTCGGTGCAGGCGTCCGCCACGGCGATGAACAGGAACTTTCCGAACGAACGTTCGCAGCCAATGAGAAACGATGTCTGGCCATCCTCGTCGTCGCGAACCAGGTCACAACTGACGTTCCCAACCGATGCTGAGAACACGGCACCGTCTGGGGTGAGTTCATCGGACAGGTCCAGGTTGCAGATCTTGTTCAGGGCTGCTGTGGCGTTGGAGCCACTGATTCGCAGCATGGCTCGACCGTGGGTTATGTCGATGACGGTGACGAATCCCTCCCCGGGCTCTCCCTGGAAGTGACCGAACACCTCGGAGAGGGCTGCTGTGATGGCCGACGCCTGTCCAGACCCGGCATAGATAGTCCACTCATCGGGACGGGTTCCGCATACGAGGGCACCGTCGGTACGTCGCTGGCTACTCCCATAGCCCACGCCTAGCTCTGCTGCCGCCCCCGTACCGGCACCGCCCCGAACCTGGACCTTGGTAGTTGAGGCAGCATCGGCCACGGTGACACTCCCGTCTGGAGCGCTCAGGGGACCGACGTCTACCGGGCTATTGAAGGTGGTCTCAGACACGTTGCCGTGCTCCTTCCGGGTCGACATGGGCGTGGTGTTCCTGGACGGTGGCGGTGACCCGCCGCCCGTCGGCGAGCAGCACGGTGATGGATGAACCCGCAGCAGCCAGCGACGGGTCGACCTGAGCCAGACAGACCGACCGTCCGAGGGTCGGTGACATTCGGCTCGAAGTGATCCGTCCCAGGATCGTGTTCGAGCCGCCGTCCACGATCTGTGCGGCCTCTTCCGGGACGATCTCTGGATCGTCGGTTTGGACGCCGACCAAGATGGGCAGATCGGTCCGTTCGTAGGCGGCTTTCAACTCGGGTAGGCCAATGGTGTCCGGCTTATCCAGCTTTACCAGTCCACCGAGGCCGGCTGTGGGGGCCTTACTCAGCCCATCGGTGTCCTGGCCCACGATGTAGTGGCCCTTTTCCAATCGCAGAATCCGCTGGGCTTCGACACCGAACGGACGGCAGCCGAGATCTTCACCCTGTGTGAGGAGTTCCTCCCAAACGTGGAGGGCATGACCGGACGGCACGTGGACCTCATAGGAGAGTTCACCGGTGAATCCGATCCTCCAGATGATGCAGTCGGACACACCGGCCACTGTGCCCTGGCGCACGCTGAAGTATGGGAAGGCGTCAGCACTCAGGTCGACGCCTTCCACGATGCGCTCCAGCAGGGTTCGGGAGTGCGGCCCGGCCACGTTGATGCTGGTCAAGCCGCCGGTCACGGCAGTCACGTGGACTTGCCACTCGGGACGGTAGGTCTGTAGCCAGTCCTCCAGCATCTCCCAGACGGCGCCGGCACCTGATGAGGTACAGGTCATGAGCCAGTGGTACTCACCTAGGCGGCCAGTGACGCCGTCATCGGAGACCACTCCGTCTTCGGCCACCATGGTGCCGTAGCGCACTCGTCCGATGTCCAGCTTGCTCCACTTGTTGACGTAGACGAGTTCAAGGAGCTTCGA